>Ga0228710_1004630_pt1 | contig 21661 bp, 10 predicted proteins | sample MedpolnodulmetaG_FD_177995 | JGI IMG/M metagenome (GOLD analysis project Ga0228710, IMG submission 177995) | Root nodule microbial communities from Medicago polymorpha collected in Santa Monica, California, United States - pink nodules | ecosystem: Host-associated > Plants > Roots > Nodule...
CTTGTTTCTGCAAGATTATATTCCTTTTAAACCTCCTAATAAAAAGATCAGCAACTTCATCAATATCATCCTCAAGTTTAAACTCTTTTCCTGCTTCTTCCTTACAATTCTTCACCTTATCAATCACTGAGCCATCAAAATCTAATCCTTCAGAATCAAAAAGAGTGTGAGTCAAGTCAGGGTACTTGTCATCATCATCTCCATAACCATAGTAATTATCATATCCATCTTCTTGGTCTTGTTGTTCATCCACAACTTGTGTTGTGCTTGGATTTCGCAACGCTTCATAAGTGTGATGATGAGCATGGTTGTTATACACAACTAGGGCTTTATTGTGATCAGCACAATTGCCACTTTCAATTAAACAATCTTCTTCGGAGTGATGATGAGAATGGCTCCCCCAAACAGAATGAAACTTCTCTGAAATTGAACTCATTAGGAACTTTTTGTTCTTCATGAGTGAGAATATAACCAAACGAGCTTTGATGGCATTTGTTTTGGACTTTAAAGACATGGTTTTTGACTTTGTCATTGAGGTTAAACCGGCAATGATTTGCTTTAGCAAATTTGCTGTTTTGTTCTTCATGTTGCTCATTGTAGTAACTATTGATGACTCTAGAGACTTTGCAAAATAGCTTGTGAAAGCAGAACAAGTAGAATGAACGTAATTGAATCAAGATTGTAAGGAAAAAAAATTGAGAGTGTTTAGGTTTGAGATTGAGAGAGGTGATAGTATGAGTGTTATTGTACAAGCTTTGTACTTTGGCACGAAAGAGTGCAAGGTGTGGACAAGGGTTTATATAGGAGATACTATAAGGTAACAATGATAATAATAATGTAGTGTGACAATTAATTTAATAGATGTGTTTTGTGTGATTGAAACAAGTGCAAAAAAAGAAAGAGTGGGGGTTAAGAAAAGAAAAGCAAAGTGAACAAAGATAAATGTGGCGATAAAGTTGAAGGACACTTGACATTTGATGATAGGGTTTTTGAGTTAAGGCTGTTTAAGTGGTATACGAAGTTTGGAAATTTAAGTGGGTAGAAATTATTAGTCTCAACCTTTTAACAAACTATATGAATTTTATATTTGATTTTCTCTTTCAAAAGTACTGTAAAGTGTTATGAAATGACCCTAATTGGCTCTTCATTAGCCTTTGGTGTTGTTATTGGTACTGAGGTATAATTTGGAGCTCTTTTGTTCATTTCTACTTAAAATATTTCAAGGAAATAAAACATGGTTAGAATCAGTTACATAAAGTTGATTTTCGAATAATTAATTTGCTTAAGCATATGGTGAAATCAGGAACAGATTCTGTAGTGTTAAGTTATTATCTGCTTTGCTAAAGAAAAAAAAGTATCTGCTTGATTTCGCTGGAAAAGAAAAGTGTTTGTTTTTGTTTCATGGTAGCGAAAGTTTTTATATTGGGTTTAAAAATCACACCAAATTTTTATCCAAATAACACAGTAATTTACGAGTAGTTAACTTATATAGGTTTAAATTGTTTAGACTTGTATTTTTCAACGGTTACAAAAATATAGTCGATTCACCGAATAAAACCATTTAATATAACTGTTAAAAGGTCATGTAAGTGTAGTTTAGTTTGTTGGTAACCTTCAAAAACATTATTTATAAAGGTTGAAGTTCATACTCCAATTTTTTATTTCTCCATATATAAAATGTATGAATCTAACTATTAAACCACTCGACGTTAAAAAGGAATTTACAAAACCACAAAAACAAATAAGCAAAGTCCCCTTGCTTTTGTAGTTTAGACGTTTTCGTGTGGCCCCTTTTAATATTTGATCATTATTTTGGGGACCTTTGAAGCTTTTGAGAAAATGAAATTGGCACAGCGGTAAACCAACCTAACCCACCAGATGGAAATGGAATAATCACTACTCAATCCATTAATGTTATATATTTTTGTGGTAAATGACAAAAATAACCATCCACAGTGGACAAAAATAACACTATTATATTGTATGCTGGTTATGAAAACTTAGCCCTTAAGGTTGCTCACAATGTTTACGATTTTTATTTTGATCTTCTCTACCTTCTAGTGCCGTGTGCTTCTTGTTTTTAATGCCAATGGAAGTGACTTGCGAGGTCACAATATCAAATGAAAATTTGCTTATGACAGGGAGCATAAATGGATGAGCTTACACTTAATTGAGGTGGAGATTGTCGCTATATCAAATGATTAAAAAAAATCTCACATTAAATAAAAAAATGGATTTGAGCATGTCTTTAAAGCATTTGTTAAGGAACCAAAAAAGTGAAATTTGTATTAAAAAAATAATGTTAAGGTTTAAAATTGACTACACATCTTTCAAAACATAATTACTATATATATGATTCTTCAACAAATGCCCTAAGATTTTTGATCAATAATCATTTTTCTCATATATAAATAGAATGATCATAAATCTAATGTCTTTAGGTTTTGAATTACTATTTACGATGTGATGTCTAAGACATTTATGTGATTTCTCAAAAGTCAATTTGGTGATCTTCGAACCCCTCTTAACCCGACACAATTTTGGTGTCTGACACACGGTTCTTTTTTTTCTTTTTTTTTTACGAACTCATAAAAATGCATCAACATGATTTTGGTGTCTGACCTCTCAAAATAAAATTGAATTGGGTGTCTGATACACACTTCTCAATCTTATTTACGGAGATTTTCTTCAATACTTATAAGATAAACTCCATTTAGTCTCAAATACAAGTAAATGTTTATTTTTTTAGTTTATTGAATAATGAATATATAATTCGTACACTCTCAAATATAAGTAAATATTTGTTTTTTTAAGAAGTAAATATTTTTTTTTGGATAAATAGAGATAACTTTCATTAACCAAAACAATTATTACAAACTACATGGTAACAAGAAGCCACAAACTAAAGAAAACAAGAGTAAATCTCACAAAAACAAGAAAAGGCAAAGGCCTCACAAGCTTAACATTAGGCTCTTTATCTTTTTAGATCTCAACCCACTAATGTAAACAATTCTTAGGTTAAGGAGTTTCTGAACCGATTGATGAATGTGCTGAAATCTTCTGACATTCATTTCTTTTCAAATCATATACTGCATAATACACAAGACCATTCTGCTCATTTGATTAGTAATATTTGTTATTTAGGTTTATTGAATAACTAATATATCTAATATATATTATAAACCAAATATATCAATTATTTAATAAATAATCTTTATTTGTATTTGAGACCGAAACCACAGGGAGCAAATGTTTTTCAAAACTTAATTATCTTCGAGTGTTCTATAAATTCAGTTTAGTTGATAGTTTCATGGATATTTGAATGCAGGGGTTGAGGTTTGAACTTTGAATTTTTCACTACTCTACACTTATAATGTGTGAGTTTAACCATTATACCTTATTTGACAAAAAAAAAAAAACTTCAAGTTGGTTTAAACATGGAGACATGATTATATAAACCTTTTCACGTATATTATTTTGAACTTTAGAGTTTAACCTCTCAAACTTGATCGCACTCTTGCAGTTTCAAATATAGTGGCTTTAGTATAATTAATTGTTTTTTTTAAGGAGTATAATTAATTGTTGCAACTTGATCTTTTATAATAACCAAAAATGAAAAAGCTAGCTAATTTCGTCTGTGGATTTTTTTTTTTTAATATTAATTTCAAAGGCAACAAGAAAATGCATGCATCACGCATATATGTTACTCCCAGATCTCAACTATCTGATTTGACCTACGTAAAGCTCGACATCGTGGTCATACATAATTTAGGACAATCGTGCAGTTTGTGATTATAGTTTGGCACACAAAAAAGGTATTTTCCAAAATTAAAAAATGTTCATGCATAATTAAGAGCAGCTACTTAAATTGAAATTACGTCATGACCTAAGGACTAAGGTACTTTTGCGTTTGGTAGGAATTTCTTTTTGCTATCATGGTACAATATGCTTCTTTATCGGGTCGATTTAGTTTTTGGGAGAGAAAAAATTTGAGTCAATAAAAAATAATCAGTTTAGTTTGATTCAGTTATATAATAATTAGGCTAAATTACTTAATGGGTCCTTTAAGTTTGAAGTTTGTGACAGTTTGGTTCTTTAAGTTATTTTAGTCACACATAAGTCATTTAAGTTTGAGGTTTGTAACAGATTGGTCCTTTAAGTTAATTTGGTCACAAATAAGTCCTTTAAGTTTGTAAAAGTTTTCGATTTAGTCCTTCTACCACATCATTGTTTGGTTAATAGAAGAACTAAATCGAAAACGTTTACAAACTTGAAGGGCTTATTTGTGACCAAAATAACTTAAAGGACCAATCTGTTACAAACCTGAAACTTAAAGGACTTATGTGAGACCAAAATAACTTAAAGGACCAATCTGTTACAAACTTCAAACTTAAAGGACCTATGAAGTAATTTAACCTAATATCTATTCCTAGAATTTTAACCAAACCGATAAAGAACAAATTGGTTTGATTCGGTTCAGTTTGGTTGACATTTTTACGTATTTAATAAATGTAGTTTTTTAAAATCAAATAAATTTAACCTTTTTCAAAATAATATAGATTTTTATTCTATTAAAACAAGTACATGAGCTAAAATGAGAATGATTTAAAAAAAAAAAAAAGGATATAACATATTTTGTCTCACAAGAAATAATCTAAGTTCCTAATAAAAAACGGCCAACAACCGAATTAGGTTTAGTTGATGCCAAAGTGAGCGAATAGGGATTTGCCGAATTTTTATCAGGTCCATTAAGTCTCACAAAGGTTATTGGGTTGTTAAAATCAGTATGTCAAAGGGATGTGGAAATTGAAAATACAACAGCAAAGACTCATGTTTTATGTTTTTATCTCAATGAACTTGATACAACTATTTTTTCGGAGCATGTTCATAAGTGAGAAAGAACGTGTGGATGAGGAATATGGAGATGCCGAGAAATAGGGGAAGCAATGTCAAAGGCGATCGAGGTGCCATATAAACTTGTCAAAGAGCACACTAACACGCACATCACCCACGAGAATAGCCGAGTACATATATCATTTTAGACACAACCGATCAAACTATCTCTTTTCTCACAATTTACTTTTATCTTCATACTTTGCACTTTACATAGAAAATTTTACTTTAGTGGCCAATTTAGAGATCAAATTAAAACAGTGAACGACATTCCAGCCATCAAACTCACGGAAGTCAATTTGAACGTTTTGAACCTAAAATGGAGGTTTCGATACTTGTAAGTTTGTACCACTAGAAAGGGTTGGACCAAGTTGTAGGGATCCAAGGTGGATATCCACACATTACAAACACTCCAAATATGTGGAACGATTACGCAAACGTTCAATATGACATTTATCCTCAGCAAGTTTTTTCATGGTGGCGTTCATATTGGCAAAAGTTATTTGCATCTCATTCATGTGAGTGTTATCAGCAACAGTGGTTTAGGTCATGAAAACTCAAATGTTAGAGTTATGCAATTGGATGCTAGAGATTTGAAATTAATGAGACTAAATAGTAACTTTGTATTGATGCAGTGAAAAGTAGGGACACGACTTGTGTACCATTGGGATACCAATTTTATATAACATTGACCAATGAAGGTGTGCCACATAGGAAGGTCTAAAGAGGAAAAAGAAAAAATATGCATGTGAAGTGCTATGTGACACACCTTCATTAGTCAATGTTATATAACATTGATATCCTAATGGTCAACAAATGATATCTTGAAGGCTTAATTGCACTTTTGGCCCCCTATCTTTTTAAAAGTTGCGATTTTGGCCCCCTAACTAATTAAAATACAAAACAACCCTCTATGTATTGGATCTTTGGCAGTTTTGGCCCCCAAGGCCACTTTTGACTTAGTCTTCGCTGACGTGGCGCCTCAATTAAGGGATGTGGGTGCCACGTCAGCGAAGACTAAGTCAAAAGCGGCCTTGGGGGCCAAAACTGCCAAAGATCCAATACATAGGGGGCTGTTTTGTATTTTAATTAGTTAGGGGGCCAAAATCGCAACTTTTGAAAAGTTAGGGGGCCAAAAGTGCAATTAAGCCTATCTTGAAAAGTAGAGGTGTTTGCGGGTTGGATTGGTTCGGTTTTGGGAGGAAAAATCATCTGATCCAATCTCTTCGATTTTGTTATTTGTTTATCCAATTGGTTTGGTTTTAAAATCAAATTTGGTCCAAAATTGTTCGGTTTGAATTGGATTGGTTTTCAGTTTTCATTGTTGTATATGTTTTCATTTTCTTTTAAGAAAATATATTATTTTATGACATTTCATAAAAAGGTAAGGTTGCGAAAAAGATGAATAAGTAGAAAATAAAAGTAACACAAAACAAATAAAATAGTAGGTTAAAGAAAATAGTTACAGAATCGTAAATTAATAACATTTCTTACAAAAACGAAGAAAAAAAGTCAACATTATTAAAAAACAAGTCTAAAAATTAGTTACATAATTGTAAATTAAGGAAACATTTATAAATATACAAGTGTAAATATTTCGATTTGGATTGGATTGGATCAGTTTATACTAAGGGAATCGAAAACAAATCCAATCCATTTAAAATTACGAGGTTTTTTTTTCCGGTTTTTGGTTTGGTTCTTTTTTTTATTTTTCGATTCGGTTACCGCGGTTTGCATTGGATTGGATTAGACATGAACACCCCTAGTAAAAAGGATAGAGGTCCGATACAAAAGATTACAAAGGGAAATATGAAATTACTACATTTCCTAGAAGTACGAAAGGAAAATGTAGAATCCTAAATATTGGGAGAAGTGCAAAGGGGAGGGGGTAGAATTCCAGAAGGGAGAAGACTCAAATTCAATCTTCCTACTTTAATAACCGTTTACCTGTTTCTTTCTGAAGTAATAAATCTATCACACTATGGTAGATGGAATGTCATAGATTTGAATTGTTGGAACCAAACTGCTCTTAGTAAGCAGTTTTGGAACTTGACCAATAAGAAAGATGTCTTATGGGCGAAGTGGGTTCATGAATATTATATAAAAGGGATAAATGTGCTTCTAATAGAAGTACCATCACAAGCTTCATGGATAGTAAGAAAAGTTTTTGATGGCGCTAAAACTTTTTCCAATGTCAATGGTAATGTTTTTCAACAAGCTAACTTCTCTATTAAGCGAATGTATAATGCTTTAAGAGGTGATTTTGTCAAAGTTAGTTGGAGGAAAATGAAATGTAATAAGCGTGCCCCTCCAAAGGGTTTGTTTGTTACTTGGCTAGCTATTCATGGTAGATTGCCAACTTGTGACCGATTAAGTAAAGTTGGAATTTATTGTGACCAAACGTGCATCTTGTGTAAAAAAGAGAATGAAACTCATTCTCATCTATTCTTTACTTGTAAGTATTCAAAGGTTGTATGGGCAGGTGCAATGCAATGGAGTAACATGAACATTAATGCTTGCAACTGGCAGATTGTGATGCAAAAGTCAGTGCAACAGGAACACTGGTACTCATGCATGAGTAGAATGATCTTGAGTATTACGCAGTATATGATTTGGAAGGGAAGGAATGCCATAAAATTTCAGCACATTCACCAATCAGTTCAGAAACTCCTTAACTAAATCAAAAAGATTGTTTACATTAGTGTGTTGAAATCTAAAAAGACGAAGAGTCTAATGTTAAGCTTGTGAGGCCTTTGGCTTTTGTTGGTTTTTTGTTTTTGTTGAGAGATTAACTCTCGCTTCTTTGGATTGTGGCTTCTTCTTGCCATGTAGTATCATACTCAGGAGAAAAGAGGAAAAATGTGCGATTTTCAATAGAAAGAAGAACAACGATGGACCTAGACCTTGAGTCCATTTTGAGAGAAGAAATTATGATTGATAATTTTTATGGGTAATAGTCATTTACATCCGTAATAATTCTACAATATATCAAAAAATTTAAATATTTTTTTATTGTGCACAATGTTAGTCAAAATAGTCATTTACATTTAAATATCTTGTTAATATTGTCATATTAGTAGTCCATCAATATACTTATTTATTGTCACATTAGTCTTTATAAGTACTTATTTACTATCATATCAGTCCATATATATAAAAAAATTAATGTCAGCATTGAAGAATTATTTTAATGTCAGAGACTATTTTGACTAGTGAAGTGCACATTTAAAGACTATTGTGGCTATTCGTTACACATTCAAGAACCAAAATAGTTATTACTCCATTTTCTACTTATACCCCTGTTGGTCCTCATACCCCAGAAGTTCATTGAAACCATTAGAACATTCAAGAATATTTCACTTTTTGAAAAATTCTGAACATAATTGAGTTTCAAATATTTCATTTTTTTAAATAAGTCAAAATAAGATATATTAATACGAAATAATCATTTTCAAAAGCACAAGGAGTGCAAAATCAGAACACAATAAGTTCAAAATAATTATAAGACACCAACCCTAACAATGGAGATGAGACCAATTCTCAAACAAAGCAAAGGATAAAGCCACCAGTTATGGAAATCAAATGTACATATGACCGTTATTTGCCTTCAACCAGCAAAAAGAGAATAGATTGATTCTATCCAAAATATGTTGTAACGATTCCTCCTTATTATTAAAAATCATATTGTTTCTTTCTTTCTATACCACCTAACACAAGCAAACTAAATTAAATCTAAAGCAGATCGAAGAGATTTTGAGTTATCACTCATCTGCTCAAACTGAATAAAATGATCCAGTATTCGGTGTGGATCAGCTGCGCAAATATCAAGCCAATGTCTAATTAGTTGCCATCTCAAACCAAAAAAGGATAATCCAAAAGAAGTGATCCACATACTTCACGATTCCACATCCAATTGCACTTGCACATAATTGAGAATTTTGTTGAAGTATGTCATGCTTTAATATTTCATTTTTAAAATATAAAAAAATCTAGAATACAATTATGTTTGGATTTTTAAAAACTACAAAATTTGATTACCAAATCTTTCAAAAACTAAAAGAATGTAGAATTTCTTATCGTAGTGTTCAGACGTCAGTCCACTTTTTTTATTGTGTTAATGTACATAAATTATGAATGATAGTTTTTATGAAATTTAGATTTTGATTAAAATCATAATCATATACATTTTGCACATTCATATTATAACAAACTATACTTATCTTTTATAGAGAGAAACTTCACTTTCTCTCTAAGTTTTCTTTCTCATTCGGTCACCGGAGATGGGTGGTATTGGGTAATTTTTTGGTCTAGAATCATACACTACATTTTTTTTTCTTTTGATTCTCTTAATCTTAATTCACACATAAGTGGTTTTCACATGTATCATGTTTTTCTTTTGTGTATTTTTCATGATTCTGTCGTTTGAGTGTGGTGTTGTGTTGTTCGTCATTTTGAGTAGTGTTGTTTGATTTCTCGTCTTTGTTTGGTTCTTATTGAAATATCGGTTTCAATCAATTACAGATTCAATCAATGATTTGTGCGTCAACGTTGTAGATCAGGAGACATGAATATCCTAATCACTTTATTTTTTTTTCCTCATATTATTTGTAGACATTTTGTCATTGTACTGTATGTTATTAACTTGGTTGTTGTGATTTATTTCGTAAATTTATCCTTTACGTTTTTAGCGATGTTGAATATGTGGTTGTATTTAATGTACTTTACCAATTTGAATGAATAAATATCATTTTGTGTTTGCAAAAAAAAGAGTAAATGTATCTAATCAAACAATTGATATCAAGTGGTTGATGAGCTCCATAAAAGACATGTTTAGGAGAATTTAAGTTTGATTTATGAGTGAACTAATTTTTTTGTAAGGTTTTATTTATCTTTGGATCAAAATTCCGATTATAATGGTTCTTTTCTCATCAAACCATAGGGTTAAAAAAAATTGATGGATAAATTAAATATACCAACGAATATGGTTTTTTTTTTTGGTGTAGTGCTAATGAATGTGGATGTGGTAGCAACACATAAACGTAAAAACTTTGTTTTATTGTTTTTTTTCAAAAAGGAACTTTATTTTTTTGTTATTGAACATATTTTCTTTTTGGCAAACAATACCTCTGTTGGTGGAATAAAATGAAACAAATTAGAATCTTGGTGACACACCCATCGTGAGAGAATTATTTTTGTTATTAAAGTACATAATAATTAGTAAATTGTTGAAAACAAACAAATTATATTATCCATGAATTTGCAATGTTTATTCCAAGCTTCTTCGTGGCAGCAACATATTTTAGCTGAAAAAGGAAAGTGCAAGAACCACTTTAAGAATTCACAAATTAGTCTTAATCCATAAGGAAGGGTTGTAGGGGAACATAATATTATTGGATAAACAAAGGTGACTGGTGTTAAAACAGATAGGTCGCGTATAGTTTCTTTGATTATTATTTCTTAAATGTACTAATGAAGCTTCTATCTAATGTTCTTGTCCATTACTAGAAAAATGACAGAAACAATTGGGTCCCTTGTTGGCTGTTCACTATTTTTGCCAGTTCATATTTTAGCCGTTGAACTATTCTTTTATAACAAGTTTTGTACATATACACGGTGTGTTGTAGCTGTACCTGACTGAGTTCAACACATCAACCACCACTACTACTACTACATTTTAACACATTGTAACGTTAGGATTAATTTAATTCTATTAAAACCCTTCATTAATTATTTAATGTTTGATTTATGATTTTTAAAACGGATACAAATGGAATGCTTAGGAGCGTTTGTTGGGTCTAATTTGAAAAGTATACCTTTTTTCTTCATTTATGCTTTAAAAATTAAATAAAAGTGTGACAAAGAAAGCAAAAATAAATTAATGTACCACTATATAATCCCTCTACTCTTCACCACCTTTCACATTCTCACATTTTGGTTCTTGATCTTCTTCGAGGTCTATTAACCTCGTAGAGACAAGAATTCCACCATTCAATTATTATATATTCTTCACCTGCTTCACTATTTTGTATAGTTATTAATTTTATTATATAGTTTTGAGAAATGGAGGTACATTCATCAGTTGTCGCCAAAAGACTATGGAATGTGTTGAGGATCACATTCTTTATGATGAGGAAGAGTCTAGTATCAAAGAGAAAGATGATTATGGACATGAATTTGATGATGAAGAAAGGGAAAGTGCTAAGAAAATCTTTGAGCAATCTCATGTCATCCCATAATCGTCACCACCATCGTTCATCAAAAAATGGTGGTGGTTTTATGGTACATGATTATGAATTCTCTTGTAGTAATAGTCCAAATCCTGCTTTTTTCAACATGTCAAAACGTAAGCACCAGTTCAATTTTCCTTGTATTAATGCTCCTGATGTTATTGATGAGGAACCTTTACCTTGTCAATATCAATTGTCACCAATTGAATTTGACATTGAAAATGTGTCTAAGGGTGGTAAGGTTATGGTGCCTAAGACTCCCGAGTACACATTCAATTTTAAGGTTGATTCATCTGAAGAGAGAAAAAGCCCACTTCTCTCACCTTTTTCTGTGAGGGTCTCCAATTACTCTGCATTGGGGGATAATGATGAGATTGGAAATTGTCAAGTTGATGATGAGGCTGAGGATTTCATTAGAAGGTTTTATGAGCAACTAAGGACGCAAGGCCGTGTGCAATTGCCCAGGTTTTAAAAAAAGTTCGCTGCCGCAGTAATACCAAGGATCCCAACATTAGACGCGCTACATTTCATCGGGACTACAGTATCAAGGATTTAACTTCATTGGGATCCGCGGTAAAATCATATAAAACATGAAGTTAAACGCGCTACAATCTCGATTTAAAACCTTGTAAAATTGGTAATTACTCCAAATGCCTAGAGAAGAAATGTAAAGACAAATTGAATAATGATATATAAACTCCCTATCTGCATTTCTGAATGCTGATCAACATTGATCAACTAGCTTCTTGTATAGAATCTTTAAGAATATGTTCTCTAAAATTTTACATTTTATTTTGTGATGTTTAAATTGTGTTGTAGTGTTTATGATGCATAGTCGATTTTTATGCAAGTTCGTCTCTCTGTGTTTGTGAATCTGCTACCAAATGGATCATTGACAACTTGATGTAATTCTAGTCTTTACACATACAAATGGATGGACGAACTTGATTAAACTCATTCAATTTCATAAATCATTTTGAAATATATTCATATATCCTAAATTTTCAGTCATCAATTTGTGTATTTATATTGTAAAAAAAAAAAAAACAATTTGTGTGTTTACCCATTTGTTTTCAGTAACACATGAATATTCTGTATAATGAAGGATATGCATAATGTTCTTCTGTGTCCATCATTGGTGCACGTTTGGTGTTCTATGTTTTATTCTATTAACAAGTTTATCTGTTTTCTTGTTTTGCCTAATCATAAAAAAGTGTTTTGGGGATTTAAGACCCCACCCACCAGCTCCTGTATCTGAAAATTCCAGCCAGCTACCATCAGTAATTTTCACGTGTTGGTAACTGCCAGTCTTCACTTTTTCTAATAAGAATGTTAGTCTTCAACTATTAGGCATGTGAAGTTCATCTGCTACAATGGCAGCAGATCCAGGACAGCAAGTCTCGTACAACATGGGATGGGACGGACGGAACAAAAACTCGATAACCAACCAAGGTCCGACGCTGTGGAGAAAGCCGAAAGTGGCCGATGTTAAGTGTAATGTGGACACGACTGTTTTTAAGGAACAAATTGGTAGAATATGGGAATGTGTCTACGAGGGAAAACAGAGAATATTTAGTGGCAAAAACTGCAGGGTTCAAGGGCCTTCCACAACCTTATGAGGCGGAAGCTTTGGGCTTAAGGGAAGCGAGATAAGGTAGTTTGGTGACATGATTGTACATAGAATTTGACCATAAGCAAGTGGTCGAGACCATTATTATACACGATTCAATTATTCAAATTGGACGATCACAGTTGCGTCTTAAATTGGGCAGTTTAGACCAATTGAACAAGATTTAATTTCCAGTTTGATTTTGGAAGCTAGAGAAGCTGGCAATTAAATTCAGTGATTGTGTAGTTGATGCAGGAGTGTGGGGAAATTGTACATCAAAGACACATAATGGGGGAAATTGTTTTTCCGTTTGTTGGATTAGACCCAAACTTGGACAGTTGGTATGACATTACAAATTTACAAGGTGCAAGCATAATTAACAGCTGATATGGTGTTGGTCACCAGTCATCACAATGACTAACACACTGCCTTTTCTTTTTTTATCACATACTTTTCTAACTATAGAATGAAAGTCTTTTCTAGTGGAGATTCAAAACTTGGTCACTTGTATTAGACACTAAACAATCTACAACAATGCTACTTGATTAGTCAATACTGGAGCATAGATTAACTTCACACAAAAGCATACAAAATGTGAAGAAACTATAACAAACAATGAAGAATTTCCTTGAATAATAAAGAGAATTGCTCAAAAATCAAACTTTCAATTGCACAAAATCTATCCTATCGCATTTCCATATTACCACCTATTTTCAAAATACGGGCCTGACTGCCAATGATGGGCCTCCGGTTCAACAGGCGGATAAAGCCGCTGCATCGGAGAAGGTGGAGGAGGATACGGATACACAGAGGGTTGCGGCGATGGATAAAAATTATATTCATAATTACATCCTCCAATCGACGGAGGCGGCGGCGCCACCGCAAATGGTCCCTCACAAACCGGTGGATAACAATACGGTCTCTCGATTTCCGGTACATGAGATTGCACCGGAGCACAATCCTCCGGTGTCATAACAGGATACCCAGAGATTCTCCCGTAAAGAATCTGAGACGAATGAATCCCAATTCCGATTCCAATTCCCGTTAACCTATATGAAAAATTGAAGATCCCGTTGGATTTCCCATCACCAGAACGAATCTCGTAGCTAACAAACCTCTCAACACCGTCGTTATCACGAATCAGATCGGTTAACGGAACACGGCATTCTCCAAGGAACTTATCACCGAGAATGACTCCGTCATGGCGAAACTGGAAGGATAAGAAGAATTCAGATGGATCTGGGTGATTGGAAAGGAAGGAAAGGTTGAAGCGTGTTTGGTGGTTCCATTCAGGGTTTGTTCCGTCGTCGTCGTCGGTGTCTCTGTGAGTTGGTGTTCGTTGTTGTTGTTTTTGTTGATTGGTGAGCTTGGTTTTGGGGTTGGCGGTGGAGATTGAAACTTGTGCATAGAGGGTTAGTTTTTGGAAGAAGTTGAATGCGTTTATGTCTTTGCATGAGATTAGTTTTAGGTCTATGAAACTGTTGGGTTCCATTTTGTGTTTGATTGATTGATAGGTTCTATGTATGTGTTTTTGTAGGACGCGTAGTTGAATGAATTGGTAAGGAATTAATGAATGAGTGATCCTTCTACGACGTATACTTGAGGGTTAAGGAATTTTGTATTTTAATGGAAAGTTCGTTTACTTCTTGTTATTGCCGTGAAATACCCGTCGTTTGTATGCACCTGCTTCTGTTAGAGATGAGAATTATTCATGACCGTCAATTATGAAGGTTGTATTTGGACCGGTATCGGTACGTGGCTAACTAAGTCAGTATCAGTATTATCATTTGATTGTGTCAACACAAATAATAAAAAAATTACAAAATATTCTTGCAATTATTATTCATAAAACTTGACTTCTTTGACACTTTGACTGAAATTATTTTTGAATTCTGCTCTTTACCTAATACAATTTGCTATTCCCAACTGAGTTAACTCACGCAGCTATTTATATATCAGCAAAACATAAGATTAACATCAGTGTGAGTTAACTCACGCATGGACAATTTAGTTTTTTTTGTAGTTGAGAGCGAGCAAAAACAATTGGGAAGAGTAGAATTTATTATTTTTTTACTCCTTTTTTTAAGAGTATTTTTTTGCTCCGTTATTTAACTCAATAAAGAAAATAAAATTATTGACCAATAAAATAACGTAATTTTTCTATAAAAAAAATCAAATAACATAACTTGTGACTATGGAAGACTTGCTCTTAGAAAAAATGCATTTGTAATTGAATCAGAGTTTCCAAATGTAGTGTGTTTACCAATTCTGGTTTAACAAGGTTTTGTGGTCTTATTTGAGATAATAAAGGCTCTTTTTCAGTTGGTTTCTATGGTAATATCAATCTTTTTGTATCTTACATGTTGATATTCGTACAATTTATCATGGTCTGGATTTGTGTTGATCAACTGATTTTCGGTGGATGATTTGTTATTCAGATTTCTTGCATGTGATTCAGTTGGTTCATGATCCACTTTATGTGTTTCACATACTCAGTAACTTGATTAGCTTAATTAAGAAGCACTAAATGTAGATTGTTTGGCTAAATTAGATGCTAAAAGTTCTTAGAAATTAGTAATGTTAGATACAACTCATCCAGATTTATCCTCCATGCTGCTTGATGATGCACTAGACATTAGTCTATTTTAGTTTTTTCTTTTCTTTTTCTTTTTTCTATTTGTAACAAAAAAAAAAGCACTTGTAGTAGCATAAATATTTATTACCTGTATTCGGTTCTTACTCGCCGAGTTTGGATCACCTTATTGTGATCTCGACGCATCTTACTAACTTACGAAGCACAACTCAACGACTATCCCTGCAAATTCAACAAAACCACTTTTCCTGCCAACTCAACCACATTTTATATTATCTCGATCACGAGTTCGACCACATATAATATCAACTATGCCATGTTTTCCACACTCCCTATCAACTCGACCATATGCCCTATTATTTCGGTTAAAGAACTCTAGAGCTCGATCTTAAGATTAAGTGAGTTTTGCATAATGGACTCCCCACGTAATTAGAAAGAAAAAAAGAAAAAAAAAAGTTACTTTCCTACCTAAACAAATAAGCTCATCCACTCAACAGTTAAGTCCAGTGGTGGATCTCTTCAGAGACCCGCGGGGGCCCAGCATCCCCCAGATTTTCCTTATATACCATATTAGATGTATTTTATCAATCAAATTGCGGCTGTTGCAGTGGAAAGGGGTGCCATAATATGCTAAATGTCTCTGATTCGACACCCCATGGCTTCTTTTTGACATATTTATCTTATACTTTTACAAATTGTATTAGAAAAACGTTTTTGATGGGAATCGAATCCACATTCTATTGTCACTTTCAAACAAGTCATACCACTAAGCCAGTTATTGATTACTGCTACTTCTTGAAACCATTTAATATATATTACATAGAAGTTTGGCACCCCCAACAAATTAAGTTAAGATCCGCCACAGGTTAAGTCCATGTCTCTCATTCCACACAACAAATATTGGTTTAGTCATGACACCACCATCATATTAGGTCGTTGGAAGTTCTAGCAAGAACAACATTATCATTGGGTTTAGCATAATGATGTCTTGATTGAAAGAGGATATCATAAACCAATTTTAAGGTGCATTCAATAAGAATTCACCATTTCAAATGGTATGAAGTGAAAATAAAATAAAAGATTGAATGTCTCGTTGTAATTTACGTTGAAAATGTATGCTTATTAATTTCAATAATCGTCAACTTTATAAAATGTAGCATTTTCTTTTGGTGAACTAAAAACTTACTATATCTCATAAGTCTTAGTTTAATTGGTAAAAATGTCGAAATTGTTAGGCCGGACATCATAACCAGAGTTCGAACCTCGGTACCTCCACCTTGTATGTGTGAATTTACGATGACTTTATCATCTCGTCTATCTGCCAAAAAAAAAAAAAAAAATGCATTATAATCTCTAATTTATCTTTTATTCTATCAAGCTAGTATTGAACAAGTGACTGAATGACAAATTTGATAATCAACTTTTAATATATTTCATAATTCAGACACTAAAAAGTAGAAAACTTGTAAGAAAAAAATGTAGTTGAAAAACTAGTATGAAAAAGGGAAATAGAAAAATCTGAAAAACAAATCGTTAATCTTCCTTCCCGCTGGTTCATTTAAAAAACCCAAATCGTATTTTAACTTTCAATGCATTTCGCGCCGGTACCAAAACGATGTCATTTCCCACCGCCGCCTCATTTCCACCGGCGTTAGAAGCCGGAACCTTACATCACGACGACGGTGACTCTTACAACGTCAACGACGATGACGCTTCGTTCGATGCTATTCCACTCGACGACGAAGGTTTTCCCTCACAACAACTCCCAATCGAATCGGAGAAAAGCAGTTTCGCCGCCGATTTCTACCGCTCCGGATCCGATTACTCCTCTCTGTTGACGCCAGAACGAGATTCGTTATCTTCCGGGAAGAAACTGAAGCAGGCAAATTTGTTTCAGATTTGGGGATTTAAAAGAAATGTTGAATTTGAATCCCCAAATCAAGGTGGTTATCGTGAAGAAGTAGGTGAGGGAAGTGTTTCATCTGAGAAGAAGAGTGTGAAAAGTGGAAATTGGGGTTCCATTTTGCGTGATAAAGGGAAAGTTGTTGAGAATTCAAAATCTTCTGGGAAGAGAAAGAGTTTCCATGGAGAGAATAGGGTTACTCGTTCTTGTCCCTTTTATAAGAAAATGCCAGGTGAAATGAAATTTCTTCTATTTTATTGATGCATTTTAGTAACTTTTTATGTTGAAATTTGTTTCAATACATATTTTCTGTTTTTTTATAAGTTCATAAATTCAAAATTTAGGAATTAATCAAAAAGGGAATATCAATGTGTTTGAAAAGACTTTTCTTTTATAATTTCATCATAAAAAGAACCGACAAAGACACAAACATCAGACACGATGCTGACTGACACTGACACTATGTAGACATTGCTAAAAAAACATTTGAAAATAGACGTGATTGGATGTAACCTCATGTGTTAGTGTAGTTTAAGTGTCGACACTGACACATGTAGAACACTCAGATGCAACATCACTCTAAAGGGTTTATGCTGTATAGCTTAAAGGTTTAATCTTGAGTGGTCGATTTTGGATTAGACGTGTGTAAATGCCAAAAGTCCAAATGCAATGAATGATGAAGTAAATTAAGTTGAAAACTCAGTTTGTCAATATATATATGTTGATTTTTCTTTTTCGTTTTCTTTTTCTGGTTTGTTATGATAAGAAAAAATTGTGTTGTTTATAAGTTTAGTCTATTTGCTAATGCAGGGACAAACTTCACAGTTGATGCTTTTCGTTATGGATGTGTTGAGGAGTGCTCAGCGTACTTTCTTAGTCATTTCCATGCCGATCACTATGGTGGTCTTAGCAAGAAATGGTCACATGGGCCTATTTATTGCTCTCCTCTTACGGGACGGCTAGTTCAAATGTGTCTCTATATAAACCCTGCGTAAGAACTCAGAAACTCTTCTATCTTTTATACCTTCTGGCTATATTACTCACTCACACGAATTAAAATTCAAAATGCACTTATGATTTTGTCTTTTCCATTTCAATGAAGTGGTTAGCTTTTTATAATATATTTTTTTGTATAGGTACATCTGCCCTTTGGAATTTGACACTGAATATGTGATTGATGGTATCAAAGTGACTTTGATAGATGCTAATCATTGCCCTGGTGCAGCTTTGATTCACTTTGAGCTCCCAAATGGACAATGTTATTTGCACACCGGGGACTTTAGAGCTTGTAAACTAATGCAAGACTACAATCTTTTTGTAAATAAACGTGTGAATGTACTTTATTTGGATACTACATATTGCAACCCAAAGTACAAGTAAGACATTGGTCGTGTTACAGAATTTGCACAGATTTGTCATTGGTTACAACTATGACCATTGGTTCTTCTAACATAAATTGATGGTTCTTAGTAACAATTTTCTGCTTCAGGTTTTCCTCTAAGGATGATGTACTCAACTATGTTGTCAAGATTACAAAGAATCACCTCAAAAGGCATCCCAGAACTTTAGTGGTTGTTGGAGCATACAGTATTGGTAAAGAATGTGTATATCTTGCAATTTCTAAGGCACTTGGGGTATGTTATATTTTTTCCTCTAGCAAATTCCTGTGTAAATAGTTACTAGGGCCTCTTCATGGGCTGTAGATTGTTTTTTCCCCAAATTATATCAAAAACGGCTTTCAGTTTTTAGGTTGTTTTCTCCTAGACTGTTTGATTCATTCACACATATCCGTGGCACTTTTCTGATTCAGGTAAAAATCTATGTGAATGCTTCAAGAAGAAGGATACTGCTAGCTTATGATTGCCCTGACTATCCAGATAGACTCTGTACAAATGGAAATAACACACTTCTCCATGTTCTGCCCATGTCTAATCTGAGAATTGAGGTTAAATTTTGTGCCGATACATTTTACTCTCAAAAGTCTCCTTTTTTCTTATATCCTGTTATCTCATAAACCACCACCTATGTTTTTCTTGTCACATTAGAATTTGAAGGACTACTTGAAGACCTACAAGGAACAATTTACATCAGTATTAGCATTTCGTCCAACAGGTATTTTACCATACTTACTTTTTTATCATCTTTGTATATTTTCAAGATGTCTACGGAGAAGTTATTTGTACTGATAGAATAGTTATAATGTCAATGCTATATATATTTTGTATTGTCAGGTTGGACTTTCAGTGAGAAGATAGGCAATGATCTGGAACTAATTAAACCTGTTTCCAACGGAAATATCACAACGTATGGTATGATTAGCTGCGGTTCAACCATACTTGATATAAAATATGAACTTAGATTCAGTGCTTAGCTATATATTGACAATGCATAATTACTGAAATGCTTAGTAGTCATGTTTCTGACTGAAAAGGGCTTCTCTGTTGTTTATTCTCTGATAAACATTCAGTACATATTTATCTAGCTAGAAGACTACTAGTAATGCTTACGAGTCCCTTTTCTCCCTTCTTCTAGGGGTTCCCTACAGTGAGCACTCCAGCTTTACAGAACTGCGAGATTTTGTTCAGGTCCATAACTGAATATTATGATTACTTTTTGATGCACATTTGATAAAATAAAATTATGGTATTCGTATATTCACATTATTTTGTTAGTGAATTCATTTTTATCTTCCAACAGTTTTTGAGGCCTGACAAGATAATTCCTACTGTGAATGTTGGAAATGCTGCTAATCGAGAAAAGATGCAATCTTACTTTCGAGACTGGTTGAAGGGCTGACTCAACTGTTCTTTAAAAAGATTGAGTTTGTAATATGAGATTTTCATTGTAAAACCAATTTGTGGGAACTACATGTATAGTGCAATTGAAGGTGATACTGACAGGAAATCCTCTTCCCATACTTCATCAAATGGCTGCGGTTTTCCTAAACTTTTCTGGTTGAACTTCTGTATTCTCCCCAATTGTTCTTTCCGCTAAAAAAATTCTTGGAAGATCCTACTCTACAAGATATGCATCAATTTTTCGTCAACCAAGGAAAATATGAAATGAAATGTTGTACTTAGGCTGTGAGGCAACTTGCCCATTTTGAACAAACTTTTCTTCTTTTCACCATTTTATATCAAAGAAATGACAATGTGGTGAAAAAGCTTAGGTAGTATTTATTGGAGTTACAACACGATTCCGATTATTTAATCCCAAATGAAGAACATTATAATATGTATCTGTGGGAGCTTTTGCTAAAGTTATTGGTATGGTGGTGGGTTTTTATTTTATAGAATTTTGAAAAATACATTCACCATTGTAATTGTATGATTTATATTGGATATGATGATGATTCACTTTTTTATTTTTATGTCGTTGATGACGCTCTGTCATCTCTCTTTTATTAGCTATTTTTAGTTAGTTTTATGACAAAATCATTGGAAGTATGGGACAAAAAAGGGTCCAAAGCACAGGAAGCAAGGAAATTTTCAAAGAGCAAATCGGCCCCCGAATCATCACACTCGGGCACCGATTTTGGTACTCAAAAAGAGCCTTTGGCGCGACAAAAATCGGGCGCCGAACGGGAGAGTTCGGGCGCCGATTTCGCGTGGACATGGGATTTTGGATTTTGATATTCTGCAATTCGGGCACCGAATACTACATTTCGGGGCCCGATTTTTCACTGGCCTATTTAAGCAAACTGCGTTTTCTGATTAAGGGTTCACAAATTTTGAGACCTAAAGCATATTTTTGGAGCAGAGGCTTGAAGATCTGTTGGGCAACCATCAAAACTAATAGTCAATCATCCATTACATGTATGAATCTTTCATCTTATGTTAGTTAGCTTATACTTTAGCTATGAGTAACTAATTCTCTCTTGGTTACTTCCTGAGATGAATCCGATGTAATCCTATGGGAACCCTAATTTGTTGAACTCCCTTGAATTTCAATGAAAGTTTAGTCTTTATTCATATTACTTTGTGTTTAATGCTTTTTGTATGTTTATCATCGACTATTAACCCTAGCGTAATGAATGTATGAATTGATCATAGAAGTTGAATGACCACTATCCCTGGCTTTTAACTCTGAACTAGGTAGTAGGTTTAACCTAAGTAATCAAGCTAGAGATAGATCATTATTAGGTTATGACATAAGGATTAACGTTCTTTCAATACCTCCAATGGTTTCGAATTCACTTAAGAGATTTAGGGGTTGTCACTTGCGGGGAGAATTCTAGGTCAAGAGATTGGGTAGAATTACTAAGTTAATCTATCGTGAAACTAAATATTCATTGATTGAACGAGGAGTGCAAATTACCGTAGGAGAGCTTCGGAGGATTCGAGGGTCTTAACCATACTTTTCTCAAATTTTCTAAAACCAACCTTTTATTGTTTTTCATCCGTTTATGTTACAAAACAACTCAACTGCCTAGTGCA
>Ga0228710_1004633_pt1 | contig 21660 bp, 14 predicted proteins | sample MedpolnodulmetaG_FD_177995 | JGI IMG/M metagenome (GOLD analysis project Ga0228710, IMG submission 177995) | Root nodule microbial communities from Medicago polymorpha collected in Santa Monica, California, United States - pink nodules | ecosystem: Host-associated > Plants > Roots > Nodule...
TTTATACCCAAACACTTAACTTGATAAATATTGCGAAAACACTTATGAAATACGCAACTCCCTGCGGATACGATCCTATTATACTTACGTGTAAATAGTTTTATGACATGTAAAAATCTTACATCAACCCCCTATCTGAAACAACTCTGCCACAAAATCCACCGATTCTCCAATAAATCAAACAACCTCCTAAATATATCACGAAAAGTAATATCCCCTAACCACGTATATGTCCAAAAAGAAGTATTAACACCATTACCCACCTTCTTCCTAACATTATCAACAAACCAACCCCCTTAGTAAGCTAACTCCATGACGCAACCCATCTCTTTTCCACCAAGAAGGCTCATCCCTACCACCCTCCTTCACCCACCCAATCTACACCATAACGTGTTGCCAACACCCTACACCATAAACCTCGTATATTCACAAACATCCTCCAACACCACTTTCCTAAAAGAAATATATTAAATTCCTTCATCCTTCTAACCCTCAAGCTTCCATACTCCTTTCTCAAACAAAGAGAAGAAGGACGACCTGCAAATCTCTAACATTAGTTCAACTTTTCCCCCCATAATTAGAGGATAATCAGCAAACTGAAAACGAGTGATAACCATATGCTTGTTCCTACTAACCCAATAACTATAAAATAAATTATTCTCACCCATAGCTGTCATCATAACATGAAACCTGTCAGCTGCTAACAAGAATAAAAAAGGAGAAAGAGGGTGGTCGCTCTTATGCAACTCCCTTTCCTAAAGAAATTTATCGGTAGGACTATCATTAACCAAAATCGAAGTTGTTGTCGAACCTATACATTCCTTCATCCACTTACACCACAAAATCAGAAACATCATTTTACCATAACAACGTTCAAGTAAACATAATCAACTGAATCATAAACTTTTTCAAAATCTACTATAAAAAGAAGTAACTCGTTTATAAACTTACGAGCCTCAACAACCACCTTATTGGCAACAAAAATCCCATCAAGAATATGTCGACCCTTCACAAAATCCCACTGCGCATCTGAAACCATGTTGTTGTTCGTTGCCGTCTCCGGCGCTGCCGTCAACACTTGATTCATCCCTAACATGCCATCCTTTGTCCTTCCTCCCTTCATCCTACATGCATGTTGATTCAACCCACCACCATCATTAGAACGTTGTTCGTCGGAAAGGAGTATAATGGTGGTGAGCCCTATCTCCTACGCTATCATCTGTCATCAGTTTTTGTTTTCAAAGGGTGAAGAAGGGTGAAGGGGAAGATGAGGCTTGTTTTATTTCCCTCTGTCTCCTCTCTCTCTCTCTCTCTCATTAATTTAGTTTTTTTGTTTTATAAAATAAAGGGTGACGCGTGGTATGTTGTGGTTTGCAAATGTTACATGACATTGACACCGCAATGTCACCCAAGTGTTGTCCTCATATTAGGCTTTTGAGTCTTTTTCTCTTTAAATATATTTTCGTAAGTCAAATTTTTTAAATATTTTCGCGCGTAGATCGGTTAGTAGTTAAATGGAGAGTTGTAGACTTTTAGTTCGCGTTGCAAGTTTGATCCCAAAGGTAGCTACTTTATTGGTTATACATATCTTACATTATTTTTTTCTTCAAATTTCTATGCATATGATGTTATTTCTTGGAAATATATCAAGACAGATTATAGGTTGTGTGCAACTAAAATATGCAAACGTAAAAAAGTAATTTATATTTGTGTTAGATTCAATATTATACTTTAATATTTCAAGGTTTGTGAATAAGTAAGTAATGTTTATATTAAATATTATTTTCAACATATATTATTAATTAAAATAATTTTTTATAAAAAAAGTTCTTGCATTAATGGGGTTGAGTCTAACAGAATAAGTTAGACTCTCACAATCGGGTGAATCAATATTTGAATATTTACTTGGAGCGATATTCATATTTAGTGTCTGACATGTCTCAAATAAAATCAGATATTTAGTCTTCTTAATTTTATATTTCTATGTCAACGCACTTAAAATGTCTTAATTTAAAATTCATTTTAGGTCTATAAATACATTAGACCGACCTTGCAAGTATTTATAGAACTTCACCCTTAAAGTGAATAAATCGGTAACCTGGAGTTAAACCCCGACCACTACACATATAATGCGATGTTTTACTCCCTACTTTTTTTTTTGAAGGATCTTACTTCCTACATAGTGAGCTATGCTTCTTTTTTTACTCTTAAATTTTAGAATTAACACATTAATTTTTGACAACTTTTTTTTATATTTCGTCGTAAGAAATTTGAAGTAAACAAAAAATTGTCAAACGAAAAACCATAGTTCATTCCGTTATTTCATATGGATTGTTGTTAATATAAATCAAATGTAACCAAAAAAAGTATCGATTATTAATATACAAAATTGGAACACAAAATAGCAAATTGAACTCTTTGGGCCGGTTGGTTTCCTTCATGGTGTCAGGTCCTGCTTCATCAAGTGGTCTTGAGTTCAACTCTCGTTCAAGCACATGGTTAACCAGGCTCTGATACCATGATTTACCTAGCAATGGTCCTTCAAAGAGTGTTTTCTTTTTCTAATCTCATATTGATAGCGATTAATTATTTATTCTGTTGCATTTTACTTTTAAACTATAAACATAATAGTTTGTATCAGAGCAATTTCAACCGACTGATACACACAGAAAAATAAATAAAGACAAACATCATAAACGTTCTTTTGCTTTAGAGGCAAGAACTAACATGAACCAAATCAGTTTTACTCTACAGACTAGAAGTCCATGCCCCCAATCTGATAACAATGATTGACTTACATATAATTTATAAATGCATTTAAAATTATGGTCTTCTATTAAACTTAGAAAAATCCGGGCGTCGACGCTCCATATATGCAGTTTTTCCTTCATTTGCTTCTTCAGTGCCATAAAATATCAATGTTGAATTTCCACCCATTTCCTATAATTGAGAGAAACATGTTGGTATGAAGGGAAACATATTGCAATTCATTTGGTATTTTCAAAATAATCATCTTTGTTGTTTAGAAACTCAAACTATATACTACGGAATATTAATAGTACATGAATAGTGATATACCTGAAGTCCGGCGTGCCCATCATCGACTGCATTAATAGCTGCCTTGAGAACCCGAATTGCAGTTGGGCTATTCCTGAGTATCTCCCTACACCATTTTATTGTTTCTTTCTCTAAATTCTCTAGCTACATCAAATCAAAACATTACATTGACCATAAGTATGAGCTTGGTTTATAAACATTGTCATTCTACTAATGTTTTTAGTAATTTTCTACTCTATCCGTTCCTTTTGAACTGTCGATTTTTTAGGAAACATATGTTCGTATTTACCTGATGTTTCGAATTTCTTAGTATGTGCAAAACAACCTTAAAAGACACGTACATAAAGGAACAAATGGAGTATTTGTTAAGTGATAAATAAAAAATGTATGACAATTTAATTACAGTACTGAGAATTCCATGAAAGGAAAAGAGCTTACTGGTACAACAGTATTGACAAGGCCCATTTTCTCTGCTTCAGCAGCAGTATAGAACCGCGTGAGAAACCACATTTCGCGCGCTTTTTTCGGACCTACCTGTATAAAGAATCATAAATTTTATCTATTGGATTGAAAAAAACATTGTAATGTTAACAAAATCCACCATCTAGAATAGCATTATGGTGGATGAATTGTCAGTAAAATAAGTAGTTTTAATTTCATCCTCACCAAACGTGACATGATAGAACTTCCATAACCAGCATCAAAGCTCCCAACCTTTTATGGAGATACAAAGAGAAAAGATGTTACGAAGAATAGAGGAAAAGGAGCTGCAAATAAACTTTCTTATCTATCATTAAATTATCTTGTGACTAATTGTTTGATGAGTAAAAATGTTAAAATGAGTAGGCAAATTATCGAAGCACCTTAGGACCAGTTTGGCCAAAGATAGCATTATCTGCTGCAATGGTTAGATCACAAACCATGTGCAATATATGGCCTCCTCCAACAGCATACCCTGCTACCTGTTTTAATGTTAGCAAATAATTTGCAGCTGCTAAAGGCTTTGTGCATAAAAAATGAGATTATGAATAGAGGTGCACAGAAGTATGGAGAGTACCATTGCGATTACTGGTTTTGGAAGGCGGCGAATCTGCACCTGTAATAGGAGAAAAGAATGAAGATTAAAGTATAAGAATAACAAAGGGACAAGTGATATTTTTGAACAACTTGAATTGAAAATTTACTCTTTACAAATCATGAAAACGACATTTGAGTAAATAAGCATTTTTTTCGTCTTTGGACTTATCACTGGCTGGACAATTTAGTCCCTCAAATTGGAGAAATAGCAATTCAGTCTATTAAATTAGAGAACGTCGGCCAATTTAATCAATACTCCAGAATTAAGCACCGCAATTTTAAAGGGTTTTTTGTTTATCCCGGTGTAGCTTGAGGCTATTGAAGACAATATGTCAGTCTTTCGTTGGTTTTGACTGACATTAAGGGACTAAATTGAGGACTAAGTTAACCGGCCTTTACAATTTGGAGGAAAAAAATATGATTTTCTCAAACAGCATTATACTGGAAAACAAAAAAGATTCATTCTCCATTGAAATGAATGCTTTAAAAAAAACCCAAAAAGATAACTTGAGTAATGGGGAATCACTTTCATTCGTAAAGAGAAAAATCTGGAATAAATTGGTATATACCTGCAAGTCTAACACATTAAGGCGACCGATATTTTCATGATCAGAATAACCATCTGGAGTCCTCAAGGCTTGGTCGCCACCACTACAGAATGCATCTGTTCCCTACATCATCAATTTGTCATTAAAATCATTCAATTCTGAATTAAGGAATGTCGTAAGTGACAAATTACATGGCCAAATCACAAATACATGTTAATCACAATGTTTTAAAAATTGAACTGAATATTGAAATGACGAGACCTCTGAGTCAAGTCAACGGATTTGAACTGCTTGAACTTAGACGAAACTGGGATCAAACCGTAGTAAAGTCTGGTTCAAGGTTCAGCCGGTTGAACCGTATGGTTTGGTTTTGAAAACACTGATTTATAGCCGTACTGAAAGCATCATATGACTATTTAAGAAACAATAATTGTTTGCATCAAGTTGATCAGTTCTTGACAAGAGACAACATGGTAAGCTTATATCTGACTCAATTGCTGATAAAAGAGAACTAATGGAAAATCCAAAGTCACTTGAACAAAGCAATGGATTTATCAGTTAAAGGAATGTTTAAGTCACATAACTAGTGAATGGTGAACTAGTTGTATGATAATGATTTGATTAAGAAGTTGTAATTAATCCATTTCTTGCCTCAACAAGCCCATTAATCAATTTTTAAAAAAAACAAAATAAATGGCAGTGGCAGAAGAGGTATACCTTTCCAGTGAGAATGATGACACCAACAGAGGGATCATCTCTAGCATCATTGAAAGCACGAATAAGCTCCTTAACCGTGTGAGGTCGAAAAGCATTCCTTCTCTCTGGCCTATTAATACTAATCTGCAGTAATCCCAACATTTACAAAATTGAACAAAACTGTATATGTATTATGCGCTTATCATAAAAGTGCTTATAGCATGAATGATTATCATATAAGGGCTTATGTGTAAGCTATTTCTATAACAAACGATAAAAGTGTTTTCATAAGTTATCCTGGATAACTAAAATATTTACTATAACGTAAGAAACAAAAAGAGTGAAGTAAAAAGAAAATGAGAAAGGTGGAAAGACAACCTTGGCAATTCCTTCACCAACAGATTTCTCATAGACAATGTCAGTGAAAACCTTTCCTTCATCATCATCAGAAGGAACAACCTTCCAAACTACGTCATGAGAAGGAACATCACCATGAACACGTTGGTAACTTGAAGTGTGACACAAGGAAATAAGTTGAGGTGGTGATATTGATGTTGGAGAGGAAACAAGGTGGTTGGTTACAGAAGTGACTCTTCTGATCACTGTTTCAATGTCTTTGTTGTTTGCCATTGGAGGAATGAGCTATAGGTGTTGTTTTTCACCAATGACATTGAAGATGATGATGATGATGGATGGGAGATTACATAAGTTTTGTCTTGTAGGATGTGGATAAGATAAGGTGAAACTATTATGTTCCTTAGCTATTATTGTTGAATTCACGGTTAATAATTAAAGATTTGCTTATTGTCATTTAACTAAATTAGAAATGAAATGTCCAAAAATTCTAACTCAATTAGAAAAAATTGACAAAATTGTTACTTAATTTAGGTTTGAACTCCAAATCATCAATTTAGTGCGAGTTTTCGATAGATGTTAACGTTTCACCTAACTAGAACAATTTTAGCTAATCTTTAATGAAAGTTGTTTTTTTAACATCAAAAGTTTCCTAAAGACACAAGTAAATGACCAAATTACCCCCAACGGTAGTTAACTACCGCTGAGCAACCCGATAGCAGTTAACTACCACTGGCCCTAGCTAGCATTCACACATTCTGCCACCAACTAGCATTTTTTAAAATTAATTAATAATAATTAATGTTCTCTCTCATCCCTCTAAACAACCTCTTCACAGTAAAATTTGTTTTCACACTAATTAGGAGGAAATTGAAAATGTGGATTTCACATGAACTGACTTTTCAAACACAGTTTAATTAGCTCCCAAATCTGTAAATCATTACTTTGTCCAAGTCAAGGAGAGATTTTCAAGTCTTCATTGGTCACAAAATTGGCTTTCTAAAAACAATGTTGATTCATTGGAGATGTTGTGGCTTGTTTGTTTGGAAGTGTGTTTGCCTCGTCGATCTCAAGTTCTAGTTTGATTTCATTGTGAGCTCATTGATTTCTATGATCAACTCTAGTCTCAAACAGAAGAAGAATAAGAAGAGGTTGTTGGGAGAGATGAGAGAAAATACAGAGAATATTAATTAATTAAAAAAATGCTAGTTGGTGGCAGAATGTGTGAATTGTAAAGAAAATCAATTTTTCAACAGTAGTTAACTACCGCTGGCCTCAGCGGCAGTTAACTGTTGTCGGATTGCAAAACGGTAGTTAACTATCGCTGATGGCAAATTGATATTTTACTTGTGTTTTTATGAAATTTTTGATATCAGAACAACAATTTTCATCTTTAATTAGCTCTGGGCTCTGGCTAACTCCAAATTAATTGTGGCCTCTTTTCCTAATAAACTAGGTAGTTAAACTAAAATTATTTTTGAATGATTTAAAAAATTAGTTAATGATTATTATATGGATGTGCCATAGATTATACGGTTGCATATACCTCCTATAACTTAAGTTTTTTTTTTTTTTTTAAGGGGATAACATAAGTTGTAAATGTACTACTTTTTCTTCCTTAAAAAAATACAATTAAGGGGGCTATGTAAATAGATTCTTGAATTATTTGAGAATTTTTAAATAGATCAATGAACTAAAAAAAGTTATAATAAAGTATTTTTTATAGGAGTTATAATTAAATTCTAAAACTATTTTAATTTTTTAAATCAAATCCTGCCGTTAAATAATAATTAGCCAACATTGACGTGACATCTAATTAATTCTCTAAACTAATTTATGATATGTAAATAGGTTAGAGACTATTAAATCATATGAAAGTTACGGACACTCACATGTCAGTTTTTCTTTTCTTTTTATTGTGAAAATTATAAACGGTGTTTTTTGATGAAATTTTGATTTTGATTAAAAGTTGAAATATAAGAGTTTTTTTGCTTTCAAACCATAACAAATCAAATTAATCATGATTATCTATTTCAAAAACAACAACAATATAACAAAAACATATAATATAATAAATTCTTATTTTTTTAACGACAACAACAACGATCTTTATTATGTAAAAAGCTGTTTAATGATATAATTGGGATAACGAAAAACTAAGTATAGATATACTAATATAGTTTTTTTTTTTGTTGAAGAAATCAAAATGATATATATTACCAAAATGTGTTTCCACTCGCGCAAGGCGCGCAAAAGAAAGAAACACCACAAATATTTACAAAATTACAGCAACTGGTGACGAAAGAGCACCAATCAAAGAAAAACAGTTACAAGAGAACACCCATGCAAAGCCACCTGTTTAGATTTCAACCAAAGGAATGAATGAAGCTTAATTTTATCAATGAGAACAAAAGGAGCAGACACTGTATTTTGGAAGAGACGGTTGTTCCTTTCTTTCCAAATCACCCAAATAGTTGTAAACCATATTATCCTGAGGTATAAATGAGAAGCTCTAGGCATGCCAGCTATTTTGGTAAACTGAATAAAATGATGTCAAAGCTCACCATAAGGCACTGATGAAATACCAAGTTAATCCCACACATGAGACCAAAGTGAACCGAATACATTGCAGTGTAAAAAGAGGTGTGTGGCGGATTCAATGTGGTCGCACCCACCAACATACGCCACATCTGTTGAAAGAAGGACTCCCCGATGCACCAGGTTGTCTTTAGTAGGAAGCCTGTTGCGAAGGAGGTGCCAAACCAACGCAGACACCTTTGACGGTATATGTTTATGCCAAACATCATCAACCAGGGACCTGTCTGAAATATGACTTGTAGTAGTAATGTAACAATAGAAGACTTTCACTGAAGAACCATTAACAGGGGTCTAACAACCATCTCCATTTGTCACTAACAGATTCCTTCAAAACAAAGTTATGTAACAGAACAGAGCACTCCCTCAGACACTCTTCTTCCCACGCAAACAAACGGCGTCTCCACTCCCACGCCCTACCGTCAACCGCCCACCCCCTCCTCCACATGTCCGCCACCTTACACTCCTTATCCATCGCTAAATCAAACAAGTGAGAAAATTTTACCCACAAAGGAACATCTCCTAACCAAGTATCATACCAAAAAAAGGTCTACCGCCCATCTCCCACTACCCTACGGATGTTTTCTTTAAATCAATTCCCCATACCCTGTCATACACCTTCACGCACCTTACATATTATTTTCCACCACATCGAAGACTGACTGCCACCCTCACACAACCACCCCCCCACCTCTCCGTATCGAGCTTTTAACACACGATACCACAACCCCTCTTTATCCACCAACAAACGCCAACACCACTTTCCTAACAACGATAAATTAAAAGCTCTCAGCCTCCTAACCCCCAACCCCCCATCTTCCTTAAGGGAACAAATCAATTCCCAATTAATCCAGGCAATTTTCCTATTATCCTCACCCCCCCTCAATTTTATTTTTTAAAAATAGATTCGATAGAAGAAATTATACTTGCAGGGGCTTTGAAAAAGGAAAGAAAGTAAACCGGAAGAGAGGATAGGACATACTTTAGAAGAACCAATCGACCACCAAAAGATAGAAACTTATTCTTCCACGACGACAGGCGATTCATGATACGGTCAACAACTGGTTTCCAAAAGCTCAATTTCCTCGAATCCCCACCAATAGGCAACCCCAAGTAAACAAACAGGATAGTCCCTCTTCGACAATTCATCACCGACGCTGCCTCCGTTAACCAAGAATCAGATATATTAACTCATGTCAGCATACTCTTATGGAAATTCACCCTTAGACCCGACACCTCCTCAAACAAAAGCAACACCGCCATCATGGCCCTCACATTCAACCAACACTTTTCACCGATGATTAGAGTGTCATCGGCGAACTGAAGATGCGTAAGCCTTACCACATCATTTCGGCCGACACCAAAGCCTTTGAACATCTGTGCCCCCACCATGGCATTCATTAAGACGTTAAAACCTTCAGCTTCCAACAAAAACAAGAAAGACGAGAGTGGATCCCCTTGACGAAGACCCCTCCCAATAGGAAACTCTTATGTTGGACTGCCGTTGACAAGAACCGATGTTGTTTCTGTCCCAATGCATTCGAAAATCCATTTTCACCAAATAGTAGGGAAATTCATGTTTACCATCACCGAGTCAAGGTATTTGAAATCCACTGAGTCGTAAGCCTTTTCAAAATCGACTTTGAACAGAAGAAGTTCCTTACCCATACGTCTCGCTTCATCAACCGCTTCATTGGCTATCAGAATACCATAAAATTTGCTTCCCTTTAACGAAAGCCGACTGAGAGTCTGAAACCACACTACCAATCACACCACGCAATTTATTGGCTAACACCTTATACAAGCACCCCACTAGTGAAATAGGCCGAAAATCATTAAGGCGTTGCGGACTAGTCACCTTAGGAATCAATGCAATAAATGTAGAATTCACTCCTTTAGTCAACTTCTCATTACGATGAAATTCCATTAAAAATCTCATGAAATCATTCTTCAGTAAATCCCAAAACTTTTTAATAAAATCAAAACTAATTCCATCTGGTCCCGAACTCTTGAAGCTATCACAGTCCCAAACCGCTTACTTAACTTCCTCAATAAAGAACAACTTAGTTAAATTTCCAGCCTCACCATAAGATAACTTGCGAAAGAAAAGGCCATCCACACTAGGTCGAGCAGCACATAAAGGTTGGAAATGAGTGGAGAAATGCTTGTAAACTGTTGCACAAATGTTTTGAACCCCTTCAACATTTATGCCACCAACAGACACCATATTAATCGCATTATGACGTCGACGACTAGACATAGCCTCATGAAAAAAATTGGAGTTTGCATCTCCTTCCTGTAACCAATTCATTCTTGACTTCTGCCAATTGATACCATTCTGAACTCGAGCCAAGGAGTGCAATTTTACAGATAATTCATGAATCTCCTTAACCTCTACCTCCATAAGCGCACCATTCTCACCTTTGGCATCTAAAAAAGCAATACGGTTCTTAACCTCCATAATTTTACCATATAAATTCTGCGAATGTTGAAAATGCTACTCCTTTAAGCTTTCTTTCATCATTTTCAGTTTACGCCTTAGAACATATCTGCCCCATCCAGTAACATGGAATGAGACCCACTTATCACGGACAAAGTCGTCGTAACCTGGGTAATCCGCCCAACACTTAAGCATGTGAAGTGGTCTAGGTCCCCAATTAGCATTATCAACATAAAACATACGAGGAACATGATCAGAAAGACCCCTCTGATAAGCCACCTTGTTATACTTTTTAAATGATAAAGGAAAAAAACTGGACACATATATATATATATATATATATATATATATATATATATTCATATCGTGTTTGATACACTTTTATTTAAATATTTAAATTTACTCTTATCTATTTGTTACTAGATTACGCACCTGTGCTTCGCATGAGTGAATTATATGTAAAATACATAATATTGTTAGAAATTGTGGTGAATAAAATTATCACCATGAGTTCAATTCAAAAACAAAATACAGTAAATTATTCGTGTAAAAACCCATTATTAAAAACTAGAGAAACTCTTTTTATTGCGCTAACATTTGAAAATTATGAACGGTGTTTTTTTTATGAAATTTTGATTTTGATTAAAACTAAAAATATAAATGTTTGTTGCTTTCAAGATATTACAAACTAAACTAGTCATGATTATCTATTTCAATGACACCAACAATATAACAAAAAATATATAATCTAAATTCTTTTTTTTTAAAGACACCAACAACAATCTTTATTATAGAAGAAATTAAAGGTATAATTGGGATAACGAAAAAGTAAATATAAATATACTCATCTAATTTGTTACATTTTTGTACTCATTTAATTTGTTACATTTTTTTAATATTTAAATTTATTCTTATCTATTTGTTACATGTGTCATTTGTATTGAAAATTGAGGGAATTTTTGGAAAGAGAAAAACCACCTCAAAAGAGCTGAAAGAGTTATTTTCTTTATATATAGTATCGATAATAACAATCACATAAACAATTAGAAATCCTTCAACAACATGCATGAAAGAAATTTCATTTAACTCTTTATTTGATCTATACATATTAGGTTATACATTTATAAGATTTTTTTCACTATTTAGAATTCTACAAATGTGCAAAAAAACGAAATAGCAATATAATTTTTTTTTAATGAAATAAATAATCACACCATTAACTCTTTCAAAGAAACCATAGAAATCTATAATTGTTCCCAAACTTCTAGCAATTTTGTTATTTTACACCCATTATTTAATAATCAAAAGATACAAATTTATTAGCTTTTGTATCTCAGTCCATTCAGTTACCATTTTTTCTGGTGTTGGTCTTTGTTTGGTGTAGCTGCCAAGCATGATAGGGTATGTATGGCTTCATGTTTTTTATGCATGTTCTTTTCTGCATTTTTGGGACTGTTTTTAGTGTTTTCTAGGCATGGTTGTGTGGTACTGGTGCAGTGGCTTCCCCAAATGATTCTTCAAGGATTTCCAAGCAAATGTTCCAAGAAAATGTTCTTCTTGGCTTGTTATTGAATTAATACATCTTGTGCTCTGGTTTAAAAGAGCAATTATTCAGAACTCGTGACTAATATACTTTGAAATTACACTTGTTCAACGATCATGATTGTTAACAATTAAAATCAAGCATACACAACTTAACTGCAACAACCACACATATTGCCTCTACTCTCTAATCTTTTCAATATGAAAAAGACATATAACAACTTAATAATAATGTTCACTACCTAATTTGAAACAAAAGGCTAACTATACTTAACACAATTTCAAATTGTAAATGGTAAGCTTTAACAGATTTCAAGAATTAACATATTATAGATCAAAACTGCATGTTTTCATTGAGTTATTGGCAAAAATAGTTCTAAAAAACATAGACAAGTATTCTAAATGGAATGCACATAAGTCATATTCAGACCATATGTTCATAAACCTGAAAAATAGAAATGCCTAATAACGGTTATATAGTAGTAGTTGTAGTAATAGAACAATGGTGAGAATCATTTAATTGGGATAGTATACCTTTCCAATGAGATATGTAAGGTTGTTTTTCATATCTAGAGCCACATGTCTGCAGATTCCATGTACCTTGGGCCGTTTCATGAAATTGTCGAAGCTAATTAGGTGGGAAAAAAGAGGTCTACACTATTTTCCATTGTAAGACTAAATATTTTCCAAGCAATTAATAAGCCTTATTGAAAATGAAATTAAGGTGCAACTTAAGTTGCAATTTAAAAATACATGCTCAAATCATATGCTCTAATACATTTCTTAGGGGAAAATATAATTTGTCATGATATAATTAACTTAATCAGCGCCTTAGAGCACCCTATAAAAGAGAAGGCACTCCTATTTGCAACAAAAACTGACACAAGATTCAATAATGCAGCCGCAGTCCCATACACCAGACCACAACAATCAAAAGTGGGAAGACTATCTTCACTCCGAACTTTTGAATTGACTTGTTTGAGTTTATCTACTGGCATAAAGCATTTGTGAGATTGTTTGAAATAGCTTATAGAAATAAGTTGCCTCATGTGCAATTGACAAACGCCCCCCTTTTCCCATAGTGTAGGTGACATTTATAAAAAGTGTGCCTTGTGAGAGAAAAATGTCACATTACACAATAGGAAACACTCACGATGACTGAAAAATATTCCCTTTTCCCATAATGTTCGACTGTTGTAAAAAAATGGAGCTACGATCGTACTTCCACAAATCCGGAGGAGGTCGATCTAGATCCCTTCTGAATCTCTAATTTTTTTTAACAAACCACTCTCATTGAGCATTAAGTTTATCCTCTTACATGAAGAACAAATGTGTAGCTTAAAAGAAACTTGAACTTTTAATGTTATTGAAGGGTGTTTTAATATAGACCTCTCAAAATGGGTCCAAGGATGGACAATTTCTATTTTTAATAAAAAATAATTTTTTCCTTCAAAAAAAAATAAAAAATAAATTTTATAATATAAAAAAATAACACTTTATCCAAAACATATCCATATTAAACAACATCCTACTATGCTTCCAAGATGACATATTAAGGATCGGGTCTAGAATGGGGGTGTATTGAATTGAGATTTGGAAGGATTTTAAAAGACATTTTAGTTATAGAAAAATCTTGAGGTATTCAATCAAAATTTTAAAAGATTAGAAATAATTTCGGTGTCATTCAATTAAGATTTTCGGGATTTTTTAGAGAGTCTAACAAAATACGATGCTATTCAATTAAGATTTTTCACAAGTTAAAAATTGTCTTTTGGTATTCAAAAATCTATAGATTTCAATGGATTACTTGGTAGAATAGATTTTGTGATACTTTTTAGTTGAAAATGTAACAACTAACAATCTCATACAAAGACTTGAGATTATTTTTGTTCCTGATATATGTTCTTTCGTGTTTCTTCCACTTCTCTCATCAACGTGTGTTACCATTGATACCTCCCCTCCTTTCACTTTTTTGTTTCTCTTTGAGCATCATTATGTATGTTTGTTTTCTTTCTCCTTTCACTTTTCTGTTTCTCTTTGAGCATCATTATGTATGTTTGTTTTCTTTTCTCCTTTCCAGATTTTAACTTTTTTGTTTATCTAGTCACATTCTTTTATTTTATTTTTAATTTAAGATCATGTTGCTTCATGTTTATTTTTATTTTTTTGTCGTGTTTATTCTACTATTATCAATAAGTTTTTTTATGGAATAAGTTTGATTTTATTAAGTAATTATTATTATTATTATTATTATTATATTAGTAGTCAATCTCATAAAATTTTAGGAATTCTTAAAGTACTTTCAAATCTTAAAAGTCTATACGTTAAAATCCCTCAAAATCTTAAAAGTCTTTTATAAAAAATTGAAAGTTAATACATTCCGCTACAATCTTTTAAAATCTTTAAGACTTTTTTTTTTTACCAAAATAGTCTTTTAAAATCTCAATCCAATACACTCCGTCTTCTTTGTTGAGTGTATGACTCATGTCTCATATACAGACAGAAGAGGGGTATGAGCCGCAGAGAAAGAGCTAGAGCGTTGCGGATTGTTGTTTGGGGGTGCGGAGGCGATAGCCCCCTTGGTACAGTCTATGAGTATTATTGTAGACTGAACTACAATACTCTATATTGATTGTAAAATTGTAAATGCTAATTCATCACAAAAATAAAACGTAACTAAAACTTTTCTATATTCTACATTGGCCAAATTGCTTGAACAAAAATCAAGTTTCATTGTCTCAAGATTTTTTTTCGTTTTTTCTTCTTGTTCTAAAATTCTTTTAAAAAGGGTTGAGATCCTCTCCATTTATAATACACAAAATTAAGGATATGAGTAATAAAAAATTTCTTTCAAACAACATGTAATGTAACGTGCATTCAATAAAATACATAATATAACTAAAATAATTAATACATTGAATCACAATCTGCTAAGATTGAACACGGTTAGGCTGAGTCTAGCATTTTCCAATGCTTTAACTATCATCTATTAAATTTATCTGAGCATTTATGGGTTTAAATGCTATCACGTACACTGAAATAATGACGTGAACCACCATGACAAACAAAAATGAAGCAAAAACGATGACTAAAATCACGGAATTGACTTGTGTAGGGGATATCCTCCACATATAAAATAAATAACTAGCAGTAAACCATCCCATTGGAGAAGCCACTAGAAAACCCATTATTCCCCTTGGTATCATAAAATATATCGCTATAACTGATACCGTAAAGGAATACATATTTACAAATAAAAACAAAGAGAATTCATATCCTGACAAGACCGATTTTCCAACATTTCTTGGAGTAGAAATAGTAGAATTTGAGGAAATGTTCACACCATTATCATCACCAGCACTAACCTGATAAATTCCACCAGGGGGACTCAATCCCGATTGATAGATCGCAGTTGCAACAAGAGTCGCAACTATCAACCAAGTGTTACGCTTCTCCTCTGTCATATTTGCTCTAATCCTTAAATAAGTTGACATATTACCTCTAATTCTGGTCTTTGATGACTTGAGCTTATGTGCAAGTGTGGGAGCATCAGCGACTTCTAATATACTCTTCATCTCTGGAGTGCTTGCTATGTCCAATGCTGTTTTGCTCTCCAAGTTCATTGAGTTCAAATTTATATTAGTCTCTACCAACAATTGAAGTGCCTGTGCTACCAAGTAGTTAATGAACAATACATTTGTATTTTGTTAGAGAACATTCCACTTATCTAATTTATAAGTTGTCTTTCGTTTTTTGCTATGTAAAAGATGATATAGCAATTACTCATTGGAACTCTTGGAGTTAAATACACAATTTATAAGTGAAATAAAACATTTTTGAATTGACAATCATTATCACAAATTTTAATTATCGTTATTATTGATATTTTGATAATTTTCTATGTTATAATATTTATCAAAATGGCGAACACAACCTTTAAACATTTTTTTTCTCGGCATCGTTATTATTTTAAGTCATTGATATTAATATATACTCTAATTGAATTCACTTATGATTTATAAATTAGTGGATTTGAAATTGAGATTTGATTACATGTATTTTGGCACTAGTTTTGATGTGTCGTAAAGCATGATTTTGAGATGAGTTTTTTTGGAAAATTTTGATATTTATATGTTTACAATTTGGATTTGGATTTATTGATGTTTTTTCTTTTGAAGGAAGATTTAAGGATATTTATAAAGTAGTAGACTTTCAAATCAATTTTTATTTTACATATTTTACCATACGTTTTGATATGTTGTGTAAGATGTGTTTTCAGAAATGTGTTTCGAAAACCACAGTTATAATAACGACGACTTCGATGCACCTAGTATTTGATTACGATTAGGGGAAGTTACCGGTTAGATGGAGTCACCCCTATGAAAAAGGATGTCATTAGGATGATGGAGCGATCAACGAGGCACAAACTCTGTAATTGAGAGATTTATTGCGTTTTCTGAGTTGAGAGAAAAGAACTATCTATTAAATGAAGTTACTACTAAGGGAGGTCACTCTTTGGAGGAAAGAGATATCAACAAGATGAAGCTAGATCTTGGTTTTATCATCGTATTTCATTTTCACTAAAGTTAGATTTCTATATTTTTGTTGAAGTTCATTATTTTGAATCCTTCTAAATATACCGATTCTATATTTCCTTTAAATTTGTTGATTTTGTTTTCACCTCTTTACAACATTTGAATAATGAAATAATCTTATTTGATTTGATAAAGTGTACAAATTCGTGAATTATCATGGTACACTTGATTGAGGATTAGATTTGAAAAATATAACTATTCGTGTCATTGTGTGTTTCCCTTCTAGTGGGTGATGGTTGTTGTCTCCTCACCAAGTCTGTGACTTACCCCTTCATCTTCTATTTCTTTTTAGATTCAAAGTCAACTACGTAGAAAACTTCTATTAGAGTTAAAGATCTATGAGTCACTCTTTTGGTAGTTTTCCTTTGTGTATAAGTTGGATGGTTTGTGTATCTACAACTATTGATAGCCTAGTCATGTTTTATTTTGAGTTGTACAAACACCGAGATATGTCATTTTGAGATTATGTCGGATGACACAGGTTTATAAACATGGTTTTTATTTTTGGAAAATGTTAAAAATACAAAAGATACTCTGTCGAAATTTCAGTAAATATCATATTTGGAAGTGAAAATCAATTAATGATAGTTGTTAAGTTTTGTTAATATGCTTGCCGGACTAGGATGTTCTAGTTCGTGTGTCGGTCACGATTTGAATTTTGGGTCATGATAGAGAAAACAAGAAATATATAAAGGAGACATGTGATTTAGTGATTGAATAGGATTACCTGCAGCTCACTTCTTAGGGCTGAAATATGCAAAATGGGGTTGCCTGCATCGTCCCTCTTGTTTAATATTCCATTTTCCAGCTTTTGAGCGCCTCTCCGTTTATTTTTTTTGAGCCAGCTAACAAGTACTTTAAGGGCCTCATATTGTCCGTACTTAACAGCAATATGCAGCGCAGTCTCACCTCTTATGGTCAAGTATTCAATAGATTCCGGACACGAAAAGAGAAATTTAGTTAAAAGATCAACCTCACCAATTTGACTTGCATAATGAAGAGGAGTAAAGCATTCTCTTCCTTTAACTCTAACAAGGTCTTTATTGATGTTCACAAAGCGATACACCATACGTTTTTGGTTTTTTTGCATAGCGAGATGGATGGGACTGGATCCTTGCGGGTTTAGCTTCCATGCAAATGAAGGTTTTAAATTCAAAATTTCGGTGGCAAATGGGAGATGACCCATAGATGCAGCAATATGTAAAGGAGTTTCAACAAATGGTATTAAATCTATACACTCCAAAATGGATGGATCATCTTGAATCACTGTGTAGAGAAGATCTATATCACCTGCTTGAGCTGCAGCTTTCAATCGGTTACCATTATTTGTTGGGTTCATGTTTGAAGCTGTAATTTTCTCAGTAATGTGTGCAAGATAAAACAAAAGATAAGGTATTTGATTCACATGGTTTCAATTTTCTTCACTCCTTTATAAAACAATGACGCGGGCTTTCTTCACTTTGCTTTAGCTTTTTTACTATTCGGTATTCACACACCTTGTTTTTGGGTCAAACTATTTTAGTAAAAAAGTTCTGTGAACTTTCTACTGAGCTACCGTGTTTACGCTTTCATGATTTGTTTCCTCGAAAATCAGTTTTTGCTTTGGTGGTCACTAATCTATTCACTAAAGCTAAAGCTAAAGCAAAGTGTTTGCACTTACTTTGTGTGGGTCTTTTTTTCCTTTTATTTTGGAGAGGTTTGTGTTGGTCCTTTTGTCTACATTCTTTGGTGGAGGTCTTTGATCAATAATTTCTTTATATGTGTCTTGGTTACTTTTTCCGTGTATTTCGTTCCTTCGTAAATTGTGGTTTTCTTTTGCACACCTTATGTGAGATGAATCAATTTTTGTGATCTAATATATTCCATTTTGCCTTGTTTAAAAAAAAATCATGAGTTTGTATGGATTATGTATGATTTATTAAATTTGATTGGATTATGTATGGATGTTTAAAAGTTAAAGTATTTTGGTAATTAAAAAAAAAATTATTCTTTCTGCCAAAAAATAAATAAATTCAAAAGTTCATGTGTACCCATGGATACATCAATGCCCGCGGGTTACTCATATAGTGGGTACGCATGCAGGTACGGGACGGGTACGAGTATCGTATCTATCTAACGGGGCGAGGACAAGTATCATACTACTCGTACCCATGGAAACTCATTGACATCCATACTTACAAGGCATCTGGTCTAGATGGATTCCAATACATTTTCTTCAAACAATGTTGTCATACAGTTGGAGAAGACATTTTTCAGTTGGTCAAAACAACCTTCACCACATGTTATTTTGATCCGGCAATTTTAAAACTCTAATTTCTCTCATGCCAAAAATTGAATCACCAAACTCTTACAAAGATTTTAGACTTATCAGCTTATGTAACACTGTGTATAAGATCATCACAAAAGTCTTGGTCCATCGCCTTCGTCCCATTTTGAATCCTATTATTGGCCCCTACCAAAGCAAAGCAGCTTTCTGCCAGGTAGAGGCACTTCTGATAATGTTGTTGTTTTTGCACTGAGAAGAACGAAAAGGAAAAATCGTGACTTAAATCTCAAAATGTAGGATTTTGCAACTTTACCCAACTTCAATGATTCAAATCCATTACAGAATCCCAAAACAGACAAAATCCTAGTAAAATCGTGAAATCCATGCAAAATCACAGGATTTTACCGGATTTTGAAGGATTCTGGCGATTTTTTTTAAGTAACAAGTACCCTTATAGATTCAAAAGAGAAAATTATTTGTATATATTATGTAGAAAATGTTCTTTTTTAAAGTTTCAATGTATTGAATACACAATTTTCAAAAATAATGTTTTTTTTTAATTTCTAAATAAGTGCTCCAAGGGCACTTGTTAGCATTTCCCTCTTTTTCTTATAGAGCTCAATTGATCCGGTTTGTAACCGTGACCCCGGTTCTACAAAGACACCAAAGATCAAGTTTTGTATGAATTATGACAGATCGCAAGTTGCTCAGTAAATATGAAACAATGAGAGGAAGCAAAACTCAAAGTCGGTGTCTTCATCCCACCATTGATTTGGAAGCTTAGACGTTGTTTTACATAATCTATTTTTATTCTAATTTGTTTCGGTACACTACAGCTAACACATAACTAATTAATATAATTAAATTACTTTTGTAGATAAGCCAAATTCAAAAATCACATAAACAACAACTTGCTTAGCTTGCCTCACAAAATATTGAAGAATGACTAAGGGAAGCTCAAAGTCTTCTTCCCAATGTAGAGCCAAACAATGAGATGCAGGTGCATTTTTTTAATCCTGTTTTGCAGACATGCTTGATCATTTTTTACCTCAAAACAATTATACTAACGTTGGTTGATCACATTTACAGGCGTGGAGGGTCATATTTTTTTTCTTCTGATTTTGGTACAGTTTTTTCGTATCAAACAAGTCTCAATTTGGAGTAAATTGTAGTCTTAATCTCATCACACAGTGTATTCTCCTTCATCTCATAGAATAACAAGTAATCTCCTCAGAATGCCAGTGTCTTTTTCTATGAAGCACTGATACGGACACGGACATCGGACACGGACACTGACACGCCGACACAGCTAATAATTTGAAAAAATCACATAATTAAGTGTAATTACAAGTGTCGGGGCACGCCTAATCCGAAGAGTGTCCGTGCTTCAGAGGTCTTTTTTCTATTGATCAACTGCTTCCTTTATTAACAGAAGAAGCTGTTCTGCTCGAATGTGTTCACAAGGAATTCGCAACATTAAGGATGAACTACGAATCATCCAAGCCTTCCTTGAGGACGCTGATAAAAGGCTGCAGCTGAAGGAAACAACGACAGTGAAAGGGTCAAAACATGGGTGAAGTAGATGAGAGAAGCAGATTTCCGCATAGATGTCTTCGACGAATATATGATCCATGTGGAACAACAGCCTCTTGATTGTGGATGCGTAGCTTTACTCCATAAGATTGGTCACTTTCTCAAAACTATGATCCCTCTCCATCAAATAGCATATGAAATTCAAGACATTAAGTCACCTATTCGTGGGATCAAGGAAAGAAGTGAAAGATATGGCTTCCAACGTTCTTTTGAACAAGGATTAAGCAACTGTAGAGGAAGACGGAATGCCAAATGGCACGACCCTCGAGTGGCTTCTCTTCACCTTGAGGACATTGACTTTGTTGCCTTTAAAGCACCAAGAAAAAGATTGATTGATTGGAGGGTAAAGGAAAGGAAAGAGTGCATCGTAGTTTAGTCTCTGTGTTAGGAATGGGAGGGCAAGGAAAAACCACTATAGCCAAGAAAGTTTTTGACAGCAGGGATGTTATCGGACACCTTGACTATCGTGTATGGATCACAGTGTCTCAATCATATAATGTTGAAGACATACTGCTAAAGTTTTACAAACAAAAAGGAGACAACCCTCCTAAAGACATTTTTCAAATGGATCAAGGGTCATTGACTGATGAAATAAGAAACTACTTGCAACAAAAGAGGTATGTTATCGTGTCTGATGATGTTTGGAGTGTACATTTTTGGGATGATATTGAATTTGGTGTAATTGATAATACAAATGGAAGCAAGATATTTATCCCAACAAGGAACCTAAATGTGGTGTTGTCTTGTAAAAAATCTCCTTTCATTGAAGTGCTTGAGCTGCAACCTTTAACTGAAAAAGAATCGTTGGAGTTGATTCATAAGAAGGCATTCAGATTTGAGTATGGTGGGTGTTGTCTAAAAGAGCTCATTGATATAGCTTCTGAAATTGTTAAAAAA
>Ga0228710_1004636_pt1 | contig 21652 bp, 22 predicted proteins | sample MedpolnodulmetaG_FD_177995 | JGI IMG/M metagenome (GOLD analysis project Ga0228710, IMG submission 177995) | Root nodule microbial communities from Medicago polymorpha collected in Santa Monica, California, United States - pink nodules | ecosystem: Host-associated > Plants > Roots > Nodule...
CTTGCTTGCGAGGGAGAGAACCAGCTGTAATGAGCTGTTTACTTGTTGCCCAATGCTGATTATGTCATTGTCCTTTGCTTTAGTGATGTCATGCTTTAATTAGCCATGTGCTCTTATCCATGAGTAAGATATTTTATTCCTTAATGGGCTTTTTGCATCCAAATGGGTTGAACCCTTTTTCAATGGCCCAAGAGACATCTTGTAATATCATAATCTGACATGCTTACTTGCTGTGCAGACTTTTTTACTTTCGATGTACTGTTCGAATTTCTTCGTATACGCCAGAACGTTCTTAGTACATTCTCATGAAACAAATTCTCACAAAACGAATTAGTAGATAACAAGATTAAATAAATATAATATGTTTGTAATCTTTAAAATATCAAATAAGGATTTTGTCTCAACACTTGTAGATTTCATTGTTGAGTTATCGTCACCAATAGCCACTAGTGGAGCTAAAGTATAACCATATCTAAGGACAAAGATTTAATAAGCATACGACCCTTTTCTCATAAAAAAGAGTTTTTAACGAAGGTTGCACCACTTGTATGCCACATTGAATAAACAAAATGGGATCGACATACTCCCTCGTTTAGGTTAACCATCAATCTACCATCAAATGTATCAACCCGGCTCCCTAGAAATGGTTGAGTACTAACATCCGTGCAAATAATGACAAACAGTTCATTCTTACAAACGAACAAAAAATCCCTTGTTAGGGAAAACACCGAGCAATCAAAAATCAATGTTGAAACATCTCATTACCACCAATGAAACCTTATAAGATATACATTGGCAGCAAATAAGGACGCATAAAACAAAATAAACAACAAATTTGCTCCAAAGAGTCTAGACAAACAACTTTGCTTACATTAATGTTGTCGTAGACCGATTACATAAAAACACTGACATCATCAAACAAAGAAAACTTTACAGCCTAGGGAGGATTATTGTTATCAGAAACCATTACAAAATTATCTAATGCATGGGAACAACCCGATATCCGAACCAATCATGAATACAAAAGGATGGAAGTCAAGCCCCATACACACACTCCAGGAGCCATGGATAAAGATATGAACCTAACATTCTCTCATTCCGTCAAAGATCACTACACAAAAAGGGAATGCTTCAATTGACAACAACCTAATACCATCACATAGACAAACACACGCACATATTTTTCCAATCATATTACTCTCAAAACTACTCATATAAAGTTCCCTTGTTGACCATCATATCGCCATCCAAATAGCAAAGAAGCACTAGGGCAATTGGAATGGCCAACAATGGACAATCATAGGATCAATTACCTCGAGGAGAGGTTCACAAGACACCAACATTAAGGGAGGACCAAAAATAACAAATGATAAACATGGGTAGTTTGATATTTATAGAGATTCACAAACATCGATCGTAACAGAAAGGGGACAACATCAATCCAAACCTCACAAAATTAAGAAGAAACACATAAAAAACGTTTCTATTATAAGATGTTACAAGGTACAACACAAGGCACATGCCAGTTTTCTCCTTCCATAACACTTCACACCGATGGATTCAACCATTTCACACTTGCAGGTCTCGTGATTGGGGTTATGGACTGGATGGATTGTTTGATCCGTTATAGGAAGGACTATTCAACAACTTCACCTTTATAAGCCTTGTAGTTGGGGGGGTTATGGATTGGATGGGTCGCCTAGCCCAACACTCATGACTACTGGAACCCGATTTGAGGGAGCAGGAAAGCCCACAAGACGAACACTAAAGCCACATGGCTTGGGATTTAAGTCTCCATCAGCGGGGGGCGAGGTTTGAGGGACAAGAAAGGAACTAATTACTCAACCCTAATTATCATGTACCTAGGGAACAAGTATCTTCCCATAATATAGGGGATAACTGTTCAACCTATGCAAGAAACCCCTAATCATTTGCTATGAAAAGGAGGCCTCTGGCTAAATCCTATCCATCCATTTTCACCCAAAAATACTTAGTACTTGACACCCTACATACTAAGTTTAATAATAAGTTCACCAGTGAGAACAAAATCATTCAAATACTCATTATTGAGCACGAGCATAATTATTGCAAGCTCATACTTGTGAAAGGCAAACATCTGCAATCGTTAGAGTTTCAGTTGATTTTTCAAATAGTCCCTCCGATTATAAGCACATATTCGTTTTTCAAATTCATAGAGAAATTGATGTATATATATTATAAAACAAATACACCATTCAACAGATCTAAAGAACATATATTTTACTTATAATAATAACCAGATAAAGTATCAATCAATTGTATTTCACCTATGAAGCTGAGATACTTCAAAATGGATGACGTACCGTATCCCATGTGTATCTTGCACCGACACCTGCCTGATACTTCCCGATACGTATCAGGAGAGTGTCCGAAGATTAAATTTTATTTTTTTAAAAAACAATTATCCAATATTTTTCATATACATCTAGGATACAAGCGATAGGCGGTGAAAAACTGATATGTGCGGGCTACTTGATGTTTCTATTATATTTGGTATACATGTAATTGACTAAGTAATGATGTTTTCTATTTAGGATATATCATATATGTAATTGACTAATTATAGCTTTCTTTATTATCAATATTACTTGCATTTATATTGCTATTGTTGCCGCCGTCTGTTTTGTGTCTCTTTGTTTGTTTAAGAACGATGCTATTGTTGATTGTTGTGTGAAGACAATTTCATTGTTGTGCCTTATCGTTTTTCTATGTCTGTTTTGTCTAGGTTTTGCGCCAATTTTTTTGCTTTTGAGTTTTAGTCCATATTTTGTATTTTGAGTTTTAATATGTAGTTTAAATTTAATTTTTTATTGAAGTATCTCAGTTGTATCGTATTTTGAATTTTAAAATTTTTCCATAACGACATATCGATGCCGTATCGTATCATGTATCTGGGCTTCATAGTATTTCACCTATCAAAATGGTCCAATCATTGAAACGACCAAAGTCAAATCATAATTAATTCAATTTGGCCGTTAGCCATTTATTATTGTTTTTTATTTTTTACTTTTAATAATAGGAGTTAGTCAATTTTTTTTTAACAAACAAAAATGGAATATATTAACACCGAAAACGTAATTGTTGCAGCATAAGGTGTGCCATAGCAATCACGGAAAGAAACACAATCTAGTCAAAATACAAAACAGTCAGTTGATACCCATACATAAGAGCGGGTTCGACCACCAATTATGAGTACCAAAGCTAAAAATAGCATTACTAGCTTTCAACCACCACAAGGAATATGATTTTACTTTATATAACATATGCGGTAGACAGCTTTGTTTATTCCTGAAAACTCTATCATTCCGCTCATTCCACAAAACCCAAATACACAGGAGCTATATAAGGTAAAAAAACGAGCATCGCGATCTCAAACCACCTACATAATTAATAAATTGCAAGAAATTGTCTGAAATAAACTGAGATTCGACCCCAACAACACCAAGCCAAGCCCGAACCAACGGCCACAACGCTCCAAAATACGGACAAGACAGGAACAAATGATTCACATCCTCTACATGCCCACACCCATCTATGCACGACCGCGCCTCCAAAGATAAAACCCCACGGCTTGCCAAATTTTCTTTAGTAGGTAACCGATCCCTCATCAGACGCCAAACAAAGATAGAAACTTTCAGAGGAACTTGTTTATGCCATATCAACTCCAAATTTTGATGTAAAATGGGTTGATCCTACGTTGCCCACAAGTCATACACACCACGGACCATGTACCCACCAACTAGATCCGGTAACCAAAGCTACCTGTTAGAAGAAGAATCCCGCAATGTAACTATGAGTAATAGTTCCCTACACTCCTCTACCAACTCTTCCTCCCACACCCACAAACGGCGACGCCACTACCACACCCCCCACTAACCTCAAAACCCATCTGGAACATGTCCCGTACCGTGACGACTTTGTTGACAGCCAACTCAAGCAGCCGTCTAAAACGCACACAAAACGGAACATTACCACACAACCAATCACACCAAAAATCAGTATCAGCACCGTCTCCCACCTGTCTCCTAACACACGAAGCAAACCAACCCTCCTCACCCTTACCTATCCTATCTCTAATCCTCACTATCTCCCGCCACCAAGAAGAGCAACTCCGGCCCCCATCCTCCAAACCCCCATCCTCCACACCATACCTAGCCACCAACACCTTACGCCACAACCCATCTTTCGTTACTAACAACCTCCAACACCATTTTCCTAACAAAGCAGAATTAAAATCCCTCAACCTCCGAACACCTAACCCTCCGTACTACTTCCTCAAACATATAAAACTCCAACCAATCCAAGAAATTTTTATTTTATCCTCACTCCCTCCCCAAAAAAAATTATTTAACAAAGATTCAATTGAAGAGATTATACCTGACAGAGCTTTGAAAAAGGAAAGAGCATAGACAGGAAGTGCAGTTAGGACGGATTTGAGAAGGATCAAACGACCACCAAAGGAAAGGAACCGACTATGACAACCATACAATCTAGCTTTAATTCGATTAACAACAGGCTCTCAAAATAATAACCAGCGCGGATCGCCTCCAACTGGAAGACCCAAATAGAGGAACGACACTTTACCCACTTTGAAACCTAACACAGTAGCCTCTTCAGACAACCAAGAAGTATTGATATTCACCCCAACCAAAGAGCTTTTATGAAAATTTACTTTCAAACCAGACATATCCTCAAACAAAACTAAGTCAGCCCTCATTGCACGAACATTAGCCCAACTTTTGTTACCAATAGAGTGTATCATCAGCGAATTGTAAATGTGACACCACCATAGAGTTAGCGCCACCCACCCTGTACCCTGTAAAGGTACCTGTTTCAACCAAGGATTTCCTCAATACATTAAATCCTTATGCTGCTAATTAGAACAAAAAAGGCGATAGAGGGTCACCCTGACGTAAACCTCGTTCAAGATGGAATTCGTCAGTAGGACTGCCATTGACTAACACTGATTCAGTAGCGGTGCAAACACACTCTTTAGTCCATTTTCTCCATAAGGTCGGAAAGACATACTACCCATAACCTCATCAAGATACCCCAATTCTACGGAGTCATACGCCTTTTCAAAATCCACATTGAACAACAAAAGCTCTTTCTTCAATTTTCGAGCCTCATCAACCACCTCATTTGCTATCAAGATTCCATCAAGAATTTGTCTATTTTTTACAAAGGTGGATTGAACTTCTGACACAACACTTCCAATAACCTGTCTCAACCTGTTTGCTAAAACTTTCGCCAGGATTTTATAAAGACTCCCCACCAATGAAATGGGTCAAAAATCATTCAATGACTGAGGACTCTCAACTTTAGGAATAAGAGCAATAAACTTAGAATTTATACCTTTCGACAATTTGCCATTCCTGTGAAATTCTAAAGTAAACCTCAAGATACCATCTTTCATCTCATGCCAGAAATTCTTGATGAACCCAAAGTTGATGCCATTTGAACCCGTGCTCTTGAAATTGTCACAATCCCACACTGTTGCCTTAACTTCATCCACGGAAAAACGTTTTGTCAAAGTACCCATTTCCATGACTGAAAGCTTTTGAAACTGCAAATTACCCACTGAAGGCCGCGCCACTCTATCTGACAAGAAATGATTTTTAAAATGCATAAAGACAGCTTGACGGACAGGGTTAACACCCTCCACCACCTCCCCATTCACCATAATCGAAGATAAAGAATTATGACGTCTTCTACGGAGCCAAGTCAATCTCGATTGTTGCCAAAAATTTGGAATTTGCATCACCATCACGGAGCCAAGTCAATCTCGATTGTTACCAAAAGATACTAGTATTAAGACGGGACAAGGAATGAATGTCCGTTGAAATACCATGAAATTCACCAAGCTCTTCCTTCGACAACTCCGCCTCCTCCCCTTTACTATCTAAGGTCGCCTGTTTATCTTTCAAAGCAACAATTTTCGCTAGTAAATTACGAGTATTGGATTTGCGCGATTCCTTCAAAGCCACTTTGATTAGTTTCAATTTTTCCTTAAGCCATTCCATTTATAACGAACAAAAGTATTGTAACCAGGCATGTCCTGCCAACATTTCAATAACCGGAGAGGTCTCGGTCCCTAATTTTGATCATCAACTGACAGTAAAATAGGGCAATGATCAGAAAGACCCTTTAAATGAGCCACCTGAATACAGTTAGGCCATAATAGACACCACTCTTCAGAGAGCAAGAACCTGTCCAACCTACTCATCGAACACTCATCACCCTTATACCACGTGAACTTTCGACCTCCTAGAGGTAAGTCAACTAAAACACAATCATCAATAAACTCGTTAAAAGGTGGACAATCATCTACCACCCGAGTCCCCCGAACCAAACGCCTTTCTTCCAAGGACCGGATATAATTAAAGTCCCCACACAAACACACATTACAGTTACCCAAAGTATGCAAGCGCGCAGATAAAGAGGTCCACAAAGTCTGCTTAGCTCTCTGATCACATAGAGCATACACATTGAACAAATAAAACTCAGCATTCGATTTAATAAACCTGCCATGAATCAACAAGAAATGGTCCCCTCGAGACGATGCCCACACGTCCACCTCAGAAGTATCCCAAACAGTCAACAAACCACCTGATGCCCCAACAGACGGACTATAAGAATAATCATGATTCAATGGCCCCCAAATCAATGTGCATAAAAAATCATCTATTAACTGCATCTTAGTTTCTTGGATACACAACACAATTGGAGCTTTCTCCCTCACCAAGTCCTTAACTTCCTTTCTCTTCTCCAACCCACCTAACCCCCGCACATTCCATGACAACAACCGCATCTCACACATCCTCACCCCACCGTCCACAACCCCCCACCACCTAACACCCTTCACCAGCCGCACTCCCTCCCTCACCCACCTCACACTTTTTTGACTCCCTCTTCCCATTCCTTGATCTAGAAAGAACACTAAACCTATTATGAACATCCCCTTCAAATTGTAACCTTCCTTTTCCTTCCCATGTAACACCACCCAATGATTCCACTCCTTGTTAAATGATGCATTAGAAGAAGCTTCGTCAGAAGTACCTTGAGATGTTTCATCACCACCTGATTGAGATTTAACTGTATTCTTTCTCTTGCGAGCTCTTTTCTTCCAAAGTATGCAACACTGCATTTCTATCTTTACTGGATAAACGCGCCACCTTTTTAAGAGTATGAACTGAATGACGCAGTTCCCCACCGATTTTCCTACGTTTAGAACCAACTCCACTTTCCAGAATATTGTTCACTTTTCTCTTTCCCGCCTTAAAAGACTTTCTTTTAGCCGTAAAAATAATACCAGCCCTCTATGCCGATCCTTCAACCATTCTGTACTCCACGGATCGGACACCACATACTTGTTTGCAAAAGGGGGGCAAGACAAAATCGACACATGTCCACTACCCTCTTTCTGAACCACATCTTGCTTTCCAATCTCACCATTCGATTTGGTAACTATCAGTATTGTTCACCTCTATTGTAACACCTTCATCTTGTAACAAATTTCCATCATCCACAATTTCATCGATTTCATCAACCACATGATGCAACACCACAGCCAAAGGAGAACTCTGCGGTGTCACCATGTCGACACCCTTATCAGGTTGAATTTGTGACCCCAAATTTGACAATGTCGTAGGTATAGATGTTTCAACAACATCGTCCGTTCTATCGACGTCCCTTGCCTCAGTGTCTGAATTCACAACATCCTCCTCTATCTCCTTCACAAGTTTGTTAGCAAGAGTATCCACATTTTTACAAGTTTTTGGATCACCTTGAATCTCGACATTATCTGACTAAGACTTTTGATCTTCGTCATCTTCAAAAAGACATGCAACTTCTCCAATATTAAATCCCCATTCCTCAATAATCTTTATTTCTACCAATTTACCATCTATTAGTAAATTATCAACACATGAAACAATATCTAAAGATGGTGTTGAAATCAGAACTCGAGCATAATCAAATCTTCCTTTGTCCAAAGACGTATCGTCTAATCGAAGATAAGTCTCACAATCCATCACACACAATTTGAAAAAATTCTCATTCCATGCATGAATCAGAATACCGTACAGTCTGAGCCATGCACCCCTTCGAAAGGGGACAACGTCTTTATCCTACCGAACCATATTAGTGAAAATGAGATCAAAAAATTCTTTTGCTTCTTCTAAGATGGACAAAGTTTCCTTATTTGAAGTGCTTTTTAAAAAAACTCGATCCGCCCCCAAAGGAATAATATCTAAGTTCACAAAGCCAGCATCCTCGACACGGTTTTGAATCAACGTGATCGCCTCTCCATTAACCACAGTGACCAACACACCTGAACGTGCCCATTTTAAGTCATTCATGTTTGATCTATACTTTCGAACCAACTTCTTTTCAACCGGTTGCTGCTTTTCCACTACAGGCACCACAACCTTTCCCACCTCCCTCACCACATCCGCCACCTTACCACTACTCCCTTGCCCACCCTTCGTCTTACCCTCCCTCACTGAACAACCACCTCCCCCACCCTCATCATTTTTTCTCCCTCATCTACATGCTTCTTCCCATCTTTCCTCAAAACCACAATATTTCCTCCCTCACCAGCTTTCTTCTCAACCACGACAGCGCCCCTACCTCCACTCGACTTCCCCACCTCACCATCCCTCGCAAACTTCCCCTCATCAGCAACACTACGATCAAACCGAGCAACTTTTACCCATACACGAAAATTTCCAAAACATATAACATTCACAGCCTTTAATAATTTACCGACGTCCCTAACCTTAGAAAAACGAACAAACCCATACACTTCCCCATTGGTATTCCTTTCTCTCGGTACTACCACCTTCTCCAACAAACCACAAACCTCGAAACCTTTTCGCAGATAAAAATTTGATAATTGAGGCGGAAAATTGGTAAAATAGAAGGTTACAAACCGTTTATATTGTGAAAATTCATTCTGGTCTGTTCCCTTTCCAGTACAACCGAGCGCAACCTTCCCATGAGCTACAATAGCATCGCGCGACTGATGGTGGTCCACATCAACAACCTCTCGCCGTCGAACCAAACCCTCATGTGGTGGTCCCAAGTCTGAGTGCACCACCGCTCCTCTATATGATCTGTTCTAGTCATCATCATACCAGTCTGTCGAAACCCTAAACCTAGATTGTCTGTTGCCATAGTCATCCCTTTCCTCAAGCTGCCAGTTCCCTTGCTGATCATCCCAACCGCTGCAATCTTGTCCCTGTGCTTTCCTTCGTCGCCGACTCACGACAAGCCAATCATCCCCATCCCTCCAAATATGTGGCACCCTGTTTGGATCCCTTATCCCCCTGGTGGACCACCCCTGCAACGAATAGGGCCGCCGGCGTGGTGGCTCACCTCTCTCTCCTAGTCTATCGCTCTCTCTCATTCTCCTCAGATTAATTTTTATAGGTCGTTAGTCAATTACATTTAATTACCTTTTAGCATATGAATAATGGTAAACACCCTGATGAGGTAATTAAATATTTCATATGTCCTAAATTAAGCGAGTTATTTAGTTATTTTAACCATTAAAAAAAGTGTATGATTAAAAGAAAGAGAAAAATGATTTTACGTGTCATTGTTAAGTATGAGTGCATTCATCATTATCGTAAATGCGAAATAGAAAATATTAAATTGGAGTGATGAAAGTACTATTAATAAAAAGAATAAAGACTCATTTTGGTCCCTGACAAAACATGCAAAGCTAAAATTAATTCTCGACAAAAAAGAAGACTCAATTTAGTCCCTTAAAATAAAACCAAAATAATTGAGTAGGACAGAGGGAGTAGAAAATTGTCAAAGCTAACGAAGAATGAAGAAGGGAAATTAGAAAGAAAGAAAAAGAACAATTATATGTTCTTGTGTCTCTGACTCTGAAGTAGAATTGATTATATGTAAGTTGTGTGAACCGAGCCACTACAAGTGCAAACACTAATTTGTGGGATATACATAGATGAAAGGAGTTGCAGCCAATTTGTGGCGGTATAGTAGGTGTGGGTAAATGTTAAGAGTCCCATATTGGATAGATGATGGTCTGACAATGTGTTTATAAGTAGGGGGAATCCTCACCTCACAAACCAATTTTATGGGGTTGTGTTAGGCCCAACCACGATTTCTAACATGGTATCAGAGCCTCTCCTCACAAGCCGGTTTTATGGGGTTGTGTTAGGCCCAACCTCGATTTCTAACATGGTATCAGAGTCTCTCCAAGATCCATTGGCCCACCTGCTATCAGGTTTCCGGTATCGGGCCACCCACCATTTATCTCCACGAACCAAGCCCAATAGTGCTAGTCGTGAGGGGTATGTTAAGAGTCCCACATCGGATAGGTGATGACCTGACAATATGTTTATAAGTGGGGGCAATTTTCACCTCACAAGCCGGTTTTGTAGAGTTGTGTTAGGCCCAACCACGATTTCTAACGGTAAACACTAAAAAGATTAAGATAATTGAAAGCACATAAACCTTGTTTTATACTTTCTTTTCCACCACTCCTTTTCACCCCTCAAAATTTTCTCGGCCAAAAAGAATAGCCAGCAAAATATTAAATTATCTAATCCTCCTTCTTTGATAATGTACTATGGTCCTCATCATATATGATCATATACAATCATTTTTCACAAGCTTTGTAAACTAGCAAATGTTTTAAAAATTATTTATTCAATATTGTTTTTTTTTAATAATATTTTGCATCTTTAAAGAAAAACTGGGCCTGTTTTGATTTAAGAAGATACGATGAGACACATATACGACACTAATAATTATTTTAAAAATATATAAACTTTAATGTATCCAAGGCTCTCCCTAAGAAATCGGCGGCTCGACTCTCGTAGTAAAAATAGGTCCTAATAAAAAAACGCACAATTTTTTTAAAAGATTAATCTTCTATTTAAATCGAAAATAACACTCGTATAATTATTATTAGCCACCGAAATAAAAATTAGCAACTATTATTACTAAAGATGTGTTTTTTAACTTAGAAATATAAACATGAAACATAATTTTTTACTCAGAAATTGAAACATGAAACATGTTTATTTTTCTTTTTTGGGTAGGGTGGGGATATTGAGCAATAATTTTTTTTCTTGAGGCCCATCACTAAGGCTCAACTCAGTTGAGCTCTTTGCACTCCCCAAAGAACGGCCTGAATGTAACTATTATGTTGACAAAGACCCATTTTAATATCACTACGCAAAAAATAAAAATAGAAACTACCCAAAAAAAAAAAAAAAGACCCATTTTAATATGAAATGTCCACCATACTACTTGAAACAAGTGACAATTACTGGATTTGGCATAGGTATTAACAATTCACCATATTTAGTGCAAGTTTTAGTAAAAGACAAAATAGAAAGAGATATGTTTGATGACGAAAAGACTAAAAACACTCTAAATGATAGTGTAAATGCAGGAACCGATGGAAAACTTGAATGTAGAAAATCCTATTATGAAGAAAGAAATCATTTCTAGCAAAAATGGAAAATGTTGATTGGACGGAATTCATCCAAAGATGCAGATGATACTTTATTCATAGAAGAAGATTGTGTGAGGAGCTTGTGGGGTATGAAGGAGATTTTGAGATTGTTCGAATTGATATCCGAGTAGAAAGTTAATTTTTTTCAAATATCGTGGGTCAAATGGGATGATGTGTGTAGACCGGAGGATTAACGTGGCTTCGGGTTTAAACATGTGAGAATTTTCAATAAAGAGCTCTTGGCTATAAATGGCGGTGGCGGTTGATCACAAAGAGTGGTTAGAGGGTATTTTTTCTAAAAAGTTGGGGAAGGGTGAAAAAACTTCATTTTGGTCGAATAGGTTGATTGGAGACTCGACACTTCTACAAGCTTTTCCAAGGCTTTATGCGGTTTTGGTTAAGCTTTGGGAAGTGTTAAGGAGATGGAGGAATGGGTGGGGTGGTTTGTGGTGTTGGAAGCTTGTGTAGCATTGGACATTCTTTATGTGGAAGGAAACCTTGTACTTGGAACTTTTGACTCTTCTCCAATTGGTTACTTTGAACCCTAATGAAGATGAGTGAGTTTGTAAAGTCAATGATAAAGGTATCAACTCTCTTTATTGTTGTTTGAACAACTTGTCCTCTCTTACTTCTTTGGGGACCGAAAGGATGAAAGTACTAGTTTGGGTTTGGGAAAGCTTAGCTTTGCCATAGATCATGGTCTTTTCATGGAAAATGATTTTACACCGGTTACCAACTAAGGAAAAATTTCTTGAGGCGTAGGGTGTTTGCGATGGGAATAGAACCTAGGTGTAGTTGGTGTTTGAGTGAGAAGGAAATTCCGAAGACCAGTTATTTGTAAAATGTATGTTTGCGAAGGATGTATGGGCCATGGTCTCCCAATGGCTAGGAATTGTCTATGGTAATGAAGGGGGATATTTTCATACTACTGAAAAGTTGTTTTTTAATCATATATAGGTACCAAAATAAAGTAAAAAAAGGCTTGCTCCTGGTATGACACACAACAATGTGAGCTATTTGGAAGGCCCATATCGACATAATTTTCTTCGGGGCCAAATCCGGAGGTTGACGTGGTTGTTGATGCGATAAAACATATTTCTTAGCCAAGGTTTCTAGCGAAAAAGTCGGCCCTCTGTGTCTCATTTGTTAGTGGTTAGTCAACACCTAAGAGTGTATGACTTTTTAGGTGACTTGACTCTTTTCTATTTTTTGTTTGTTTAGTTGGTGGATTTAGTACTACTTGTATTATTTGCCTGTTTTGGTAATGTACTAGTTGTACTCATACCCATTATCATATATATTTTTATCTTTGCTAATCAAAAGAAAGACAATCTTACTTTCTCCATACAAATACATTGTTATCTCTCAGAAATAATTTACATGTAAAGATTCACCACACCCAAATGACCAAAGGGCTCTCTCTACATTCTCCAAATATTGATTTTACGGTTCTTTATTTGACCAACATATACTGCAAGCTAGCTAGCTCCACTTTAGTGCATAAATAAGAATCTCAGTAATCATTCTGTCATATTGAGTCATGTACTTTGGTCTGAAAAATCACTGAATCATAACGTAGCCATAAGGGAAGAGTGAGTGGGTCTCTCTCTGAATCATATGCATGCAGACAAGGATTATCAAACACAGTGCTTACTTGTTACTTGTGATATATCTGAAATTGTACCATTGTATCAATTTATTCTATCATATTCAATAATTTGAAATAAATTCTTAGAATGGTAAAATGTTAATCAAATTCTTGAAATATGATAAAACATGGAGAGCATAGAAGTGAAAGAGAAGAAGAAGGTCTTGCTAGAGAGCGTATCTCACATAAGAAGAGAGAAGGGGCCCTAGCTAAGCACATGTGAGTATCAGTCAAAGAAAAATCAGTGTTATCTGCCATATCCCTGTTACTTTTACACCCATTTGGAAAGTGAATTAATATAAAAAATGAAAAGTTTTGTATGAGTTGTTGTATTATACAGATTATCTCATAAATCAAAAACAGAAATGTAGAATGAATAACACTATACAAATACAATATAACTCATGTGTACTACCTATAATGTTGGTTTTGCATCTATATATTAGCTAGCTAGGTTTAGGGTTAAACTATATATAGAAGGACCTTCTTTATGTGCTTTTTTTTTCTTTCTGTTCATGCTTAGCAGCATAGGACCGTGTGAAATTGAAATTAAACTATACCGATAAATTGGTTTGTGAGAATGTTCATGATTGTTATATGTTTCCACTAACTTCTTCAGATCCAAGAAACAGTGCTGAGAGCTGAACAGTTTTCTTGTTTTCTGTACAACAGTATCACTAAGAAAAAACAGAGAAGAAACCCTGTTTCTTTATCTAAACAATAATTAGCCAAACTATATATGCAATTCAAATCCACATTTATAGTGTTGAAGTTGAAGCTCTTCTATAATTCATTTAGGTTAAACAGGAAGACCTGTTTATATTCAGTAAGACAGTAACTCACTCACCATTAGGTTAAACATATAAAGTATATACATGGCTCGCACACAAGAACTTCTACGTGGTTCAAATTGCAATATACATCTTTATCATCCTATCCTATTTAATAACAACAATAAATTTCACTCATCTTATACACACTTCAATTTTGTACATGGTAGTGTACTCTTACCGCTTCCTCTCTCAAATCTCAATCACATTCACTTTTGTTGTGAATTCGATGAAAATCACACCAATAAAATACTTGATGTGTGGAGCAGGTAATAATCAAACAACCAAAACAAAAGTGTATGGAAGTTATAAACATAAGCTGATGACAGTCCGTCATATCACATTTTTAGAGTCTTTTTCATTAAGTTTTTAGTTTATTATTATTAGTGTAGTGTTTAATTTAGAGTCAATTTGAATAAATTTTAGTTTTTCATTTATAGAGTCAATTATGTGTATTATCACTGTTATTATTGGCCACATAATCAAACAAGAGAAAGGCATGATATTCTTTGATTGTTGGCTAGTAAAGAGGCTAAGAAGAAACATTGGTGTTGGATGAAAGAAAAAAGGATAAGTGGGCTTCTAATGTATTGTTACTGACCCGTAAAAGCAAGAGGGAGAATTAGGTTTCATTGACCTATTGGCATATAAATACAAGTGCATTATGATAGAGCATGATGTTACGTTTTTAGGGAAGAGAGGAATCACGCATCACGACGGGAAGCAGGAGGCAACAAGAGGAGAAAAACAAACCGTGATGAATTTTTGAGCAAAGAGCCACCACTACGGTTCATCATTCTCTCAGTTTAATTTCTTTTCTACGTGTTTATTCCTTTAGTCATGTCTAGTTAATTTTCTCTAATTAGGTTATAAGATGAATATGATGTAATTCTGTTTGAACCATGTTGCTATGAAATTTATTTTAAGTAAATATCAATCTAGTTTTATTCAATTCAATTGTTATGTTTTTTCAAATGAATATCAACCTAATTGAATTTTTCAAATAAACAAGGTGAGTCTAGGAATGGATAATCGTTTGTTTGTGATATTAGGTTAACGTTCTTAAAACCTTCAAAGAATATTAGCTAACCCAAGGAATTAGGGACTGTACTCTGAGAAGAGGGTCTAAGTCAAGGGATTGATTAGGGCTATTTTAGTTAACCATCGTGAAACTAGAGAAATATTCATAGGAAATAGGTGCAGTGTACCAAATAGAGTAAATCAAAGGATTCGAATGATCTAATCCCATCTCTCCATATATTTTCAAAACAATCTTTATTTTCGGTTAATTTACTTTTATGCAATCAAACCTACTGCCTCGGACACTTATAAAATTTACACATCCTAGATATTAATTTTATTACTAAGTTGAGATTAACACAGCCCTCGTGGATACGAACTTATATTTATTACTTTGATAGTTTTAGTACACTTGCTAAAAGTCTATCACAAACAAAAGTAGAAAACAACGAGAGAAAGAAAGAGAGAACACATGAAACTTGTTTACCCGGTTCGGTCCAAAACTGACCTAGTCTGGGGGAGAGAGCAGTCATCCGTTCCGCTATAATGATGAGTAACTTTACAAAAGAGATATCAATGGGTTACAAGAATGAGTCTCCCGCCTAATTCTACAGAAAGTCCCAATCTCTTTCCGTGACCAAGAGACTCAATTCTAACAGTGTTTCCCAAGGTGAATCAACTTCAACCCTAGTGTTTGTTGCCAAGAGCAAACTCTATACAAACCCTAGTTTTATTGTTTACTTCTAAACCCTTGTTTCAGCCCCCTTTATCTCAAGGTTTTCATCTGATACAACGTCTATATTTATAGTAAAAGTATCCCTAAAAAAATTGGAACAAATCCAGCCCAAAATACGTTATATTTTTATTTTCTGTTTTGATAATTCGGCCACCGAATTTGCTCTTCGGCCACCGAAAAACACGCATGAAAAGGGCTAAAAAAATCAATCAAAATCGTCCACCGAACTATCCAATTCGGCCACCGATTTTGACAGCATCAGAACTCCAATTTCATCAATTTTGAGTCAGCTTCACAACAATCTCCACCTTGACTCTAAATTAGTGATGATGCTAATTTAACGTCAACCACCATGTTGCTCTTTCCATTGCTTCCCACTGCACCATGTAGCTCCACAAGTTTATATCTAACCTCTTTAACCATCGGAATGCCTTCTGCCACTTGAAGATTCTTGCATCCAACTACGCTAGGAATTTTAGGTAGCTCCACAAGTACACACCTTAACCTCTTCAGCCATCAGAATGTGTTCCGCCTTCTCGAAGGTCCTTACACCCAACTACACTAGGAACTTTGGGTAGTTTCCACAGGGTTGGAGGTGCATGTGGATAAAAGGGTTACGGTACAAAGTGTTGGTTTCCAAATATGGGTTTGAGGGTGGTCGTATTAAATGTTGAGGTAATAAGGCGTCTAGGTGGAGAAAGGAGTTATGTAGTGTCAGAGAGAATGTAGGCGTGAGAGATGAAAGGTGGTTTAAGGAGGGTTTGTTTCGTAGAGTTGGTGATGGTGAAAATACTTCACTTAAGATTGATTTGTGGTTAGCAGGAGGTCTTTTACGGTCTAAATTTAGTTACTTTTTTTATTTATATGTTGATAGTAGTATTTCTGTTGCTGAGAATATGAGGTTAGTTTCAGGGTTGATGGCCATGGGTGGTAGTGGAGGACGAGGCTCTTTGCATGGGAAGATGAGCACGTAGCCGAGTGTGTTTCTTTTTTGGATAACTTTGTCGTACAAGTTAATGTTGAAGACATGTGGGTTTGAAAAGTTAATCCATAAGAAGGCTATTCGGTATAAGGAGTTTATCATATTCTCACTAATTATGATAAGAATAGTCGTGACCCTTATGCATACATTATTTGGAATGAAGTTGTGGCTTTAAAAGTCTCCTTGTTAGCGTGAAGAACTCTAAATAAGAGGATTTTGATAAAAAGACAATATAGTGCATCATGAGCGTAGTTGGGACAGAGAGAAAAGGAAAGAGAAGCGGAAAAGAAAAAGAAAAAAAAATTAGTGTATGATTGTTTTGGGACAAACTCTTTTTTCAAAAGTGACAATAATTTTGGACGACAAAATGAATGATTAATATATCATCTTAACAAGTTGAAAATTGTCCCTATAAGCTAAGTTGTGTTGGTAGGGCATTGCAGGACCGAAGTTCGAACTTTGACACTGCATATTCACTATAGAAAAGGTGAATTTTTAACTACTAGGTTACTTGATCCTAAAAAAATTTGAAAATTAAATGTGACAATTACATTAGGAAATTTTTTAAGTTTCTTTTGCAAATATGTCGATTATTATGAGAAAATGAGAATATCAAATTCTATTTTTTAATTTATTTTCATCATATTACAATTTTAAATTTTAAATAGTATTTTATAACCTTCAAGTGTTGGTTTTGGTGTTGTAGGTTTAAGATCTAAGAGTTTGCTCCTCTGTAGATCTTGGATTCAAATCCTTCATGTGCCAACAACTCTTGTGTTGGACGAATCAATACAAGATTTTGTTCTGACTTCAATAATGGTGTGATTGATCATCCAAATTAATCTTTCCATTGGTTCAATACTAAATTTTCAATCAAAAAACACGAGGTTAAATTTATAAATAATTTTCTTATTCATATTGTGGTGATATCTAACTCAATTTTATCGAGAAGAACATTAAATAGGTATAGATAGAACATATTGAAGTTCAAGACTAGAAGTTTATCATGGAGTGAGAAAATACACTATAAGACTAAAAAATACACTAGATGATTTACTTAAACATCAAATAGAGAGATAGAAAATATATCAAGTTTCTATAGGGTTGTGTTTCCATGTGAGAAAATACGACTTTGGCGGCGATTTGTGAGTGGCATCAGGCTGTGTGTGACTGGAAAAATAACCAGACGGTCATTGTGTATATATAGACCAGATGGTGGTCCGCATAGAGAGAAAAGGGGGTGCGGATAGCAAATCAATAAAACTTGCATATTAAAAAGCCCAAAACTAAGAATATCATCATACTCCAAAATATTCATAATCCACCCTAAATATCACCAAATACTTCTTTAAATCGGTCAAATAACAACAATAATACTTCTTTAAATTAGAATATCATACTAAAAGATATTCATAATCTACCCTAAATATCAGCAGAATTAAAACAACACAACAACAATAAGAACAACAGCTTGTCAAAAAAAAAAAAACAATAAGAACAACAATACAACATTGAAATTTACCAAAAAACAATACAGCATTGGATTGAACCCCAACCCTACATAAATATCCCTTCTCACATTAAAGATTTTAGTGACCTTTCTTTCACTGGTTTCCTTGTTCTCCTATTCCCATTATCATCACCAGAATCATCATAATCATCCTCATAATCTTCAACATAATCCAATCCCTCCAAAGAAGGAACAACATTAGCATCAACACTAGCAACAACCTTATTATTACCAACATTAACCTTAACATTATCACTACTAGTAGAACCTAATTCCAGAACACTCTTGTTATCTTCACCTTCACTTTTACTATCACCCTTTCGTTGTTTCCTCCACGATGGACCAAACCCAGAATAATAATAGAATTCATTACTATTCGAACCCAAAGCTGAACCCACCAGCGACTTCTTCGGTCGGCCTCTACAACGTCGTGGCGGCTCAATGATGCCGCCCCCATTCGAGTTTCTCTTCAAACCTTTGTTGCTGCCACCATTATTATTAACCACCTTCTTATTATCGTCAAACACCATCATATCAAAATTTTCAATTGCAGGTTTGTTATCAACATCAACAACTTTAGTTTCCATCATCGAAGCCACGCTATTTTTTTTATCATTATCAACCAAACAAATATTCATTCAAACTCAGCTTTTCGTTTGGAAAATTTCATACAATTGAAAGAGAGAAAAATAGATAAAAACCCTAATGGGTTTTGCAAAGGATTTAGATTTATGTTTACCTTTCATCAAAAGCTGCAAAGGAATCCCCATTTTTGAAACCATCTTCTGCATCTTCGAACTAGGTGAAGCAAAACAAAGCAAAAAAGGGAACATAGATACACATTAACCTAATTTGAAGAAAAAAGGGAATAAGAGGCTGAAAAGATGAAAATAATTCAGTGATATAAAGAATATTAAGAACCCTAATAAAGCATATGAAAAAAACCCTAATAGATATAAGAAGAGAAGAAGAAGTTTGTAACCTGGTGAATCGAGGAGGAGCTGTTGGAGGCAAAGGGGATCACATCCCATGGAGATTGGTTAAGCTGACAAATGTGTGTTTGAAGATTTTGAGGTGAAAATGAACCATTTTGTAGCAATGAAGATGAACAAGTGAATAGAAGAGGGGAAAGTTTAGCGTTTTTACGAATCCTCATATGAAAAATGTTGTAATTTTTAGTGAATGGAAAATGGGTTTTATACTGTGTCACATGGTTTTCACAGATCTCACTCACTTACTCTATCTCTTTCTTTTCTTTTTATTTTCTTATATATATTTTCTTTGATTTTTCTCTTACAAAAACACACACCTCGATGATAAACCTAAAAAATAATAAAAATCAGGGTTTTCTTTCAATTGGACTATTTTACCCTTAGGTTTATTCATGATTTACTCAAGGTATGGCTGCGTCTATATATCTTCACAAACTGTAGGGTCATGCTTGTCAAAAAGTGATGCTTTTAGTTTTTACAAAGAAAAAACAAGGAAAGGATCACGTCGTGACAAGCTCACAGTGTATCGACCCAAAGCATCAATGCTAGATTCCGTTCAATATGAAGTGAACCATTTACTTTGATTTTGTTCCCATCTAAAGATATCAATGAAGGGTATTTTTGTCATAACAAATTTTGTAGTTGAATTTTCTTTTTTTTAAGATTAATTTGTTTTTGTTTCGGTACCTTCTTCATATGACCTTTTAGGTTAACCCTCCGATTTTTAGGAGAAATTTTAACGAGTCAACTGAGAGGTAACTAAAAGATTACTGAGAATTGTTTTTATCATAAATGAAATCTGATTTTCATGAACGATACATTATTCATATCTAAATACTAGTACATGTGACATATTTTACTTTTATTATGAAAAGTCGATACTGTAATTAATGTGTTCATATTTTACTTTTATCGAGAATGATTTTTCTTTTATCATTAATCTTATTAAAAAAAAGTTGGTAGTGTAGATTTTTTTTGTTTTGTTTTTGTGAATGTGTGATTTTTTGTTTGTTTTAGTTAAGTAGTTTAATGACTATAAATTCACGTAAATATATGAAGAATTTAGGGTTCGAACTTCGATCTTTGCCTATTGCAACATCCATATCAACTGAGTTATACCCACAGATACAAATTGGTTGTGTGGTTAATGCGTTCATTATAAGATCTTTTTTATATGCATACATGTCGTAATTTTATCATTTCCACTATTAATAAAATGTACATTGACCAGTTTTTTTTACTAGTATATAAAGACAAATGTTAGTATAAAATATGTTTGATTTGTCTCAATGAATATTTTTAAAATATGATTTTTTTTATATATAAGTTTTTGTTTTAGATAACTAATGATTATAATTATCGAAATTGTGTATTAATATGTATGAAATGGTTGACTACTTGTGCATTAATAACATGTGTGAAATGTTTATAATTATTCTTGATTTTTTTTAAGGAACATTATTCTTGACTTCTCATATTTGAAAATGTTACTAGTATTAATTAATGGTTCATTTAAAGAAGAAATATACTCATTTCGATCACATTTATAAATAAATTTTGTTTTTCAAAGTTCGTTGAATCTTATGTATTTGGTTTATAATATAGGTCAAATACATCAATTATAATGAATCTAAAAATTAAATATTTATATATAAATGATACGAAGGAAATATGTAATAATTTGAAAATGTACTTATATTTAATGATAATATATTCATCAATGAGAAATTATATTTAGAAACATATCTAGTAAATAATATTCAGCCATCCTTTCTCTATAAAAAAAAAAAATTCTGCCATCCTATCCAAATCATAACGCTAATTCACATCCGTTTTTTCCACTAAAAAATACATTTTCTGCTTTTTTTTCTTCGTTTTATTTTTGTTTAATTATATTCTTGTAATAAATTTAGGCGCGTGGATTGAAACACGCTAGATCATATTCTTGCTTGCTGTAAGAATGGACAACAAGGCTGGCCCGCGTAACAATATTTAATCAATGGGACCATTTGTACTTGATTGTGTCCCATTTGGAGCCTAAGAGGATGAACGGTTGCGATGATGATAAAAATTGAAGAGAAATTTTGATCACCATGAAATGAAAAACATTAAAAATTTGGCTTAATTGTAATTTAGAAAATGTTAACTAGTGCTAATGAGTCATTTGTTAAGGATAAAATTTATGTAATTAAATTTTTATTTTTTTTTGACAAAATGTAATCAAATATTTAAAAATGTAGAAAATGTTATTTTCAAAGCTTATATGTTTTGTTTCCTTAAATAATGTTTCAAAGACACTATTTAACATGACCCTTGTAATTTTGATTCTCCCATTTTTACTATTTTGCAAATGGAGTTTTTTTTTTTTTTTTACCAAAGCAAAATTAACTTATATCAC
>Ga0228710_1004637_pt1 | contig 21651 bp, 11 predicted proteins | sample MedpolnodulmetaG_FD_177995 | JGI IMG/M metagenome (GOLD analysis project Ga0228710, IMG submission 177995) | Root nodule microbial communities from Medicago polymorpha collected in Santa Monica, California, United States - pink nodules | ecosystem: Host-associated > Plants > Roots > Nodule...
ATTAATTTAATTGGTTTTTAAAGAAAGAATAAATCCGTGCCGTTGGTTACAACTTACGCCATGTGTCGTTCCGCAAGGCAACGAAATGTCGATCCCCATTTTCTTTGGAAATGGAGAGGATCCGGACACCTTAAATTCCTCCACTGAAACATGGGAAATGTACCGTTATTTAATATAACAACCATTTGGTTTAGTGGTTCTATAAAGAAAATTAAAGGAAATATCTTTTACTTTACTGCCATAGTTTTTCCAAATCGTTTCATTGGTTATATTGATTTCTAAGGCCATAAAATATATATAATTATATACAATTATAATATCATAAATGACTTTGCAGATATGTTTGTGCATTTCAAGCCCTGTTTTTATAGTTCCCAATAATTTTTCTTGAGCTGCTTTGAGTAATGCACACCTATTCCCAAAGTTTTCTACCAAGGCTTTGATGGGTGCATGCTGATTCACTTAATTATTTGATGAGTGCATGTTGTATTAGACTGCACAGTACCAGTTAGGATGCATGGTAACATAACCACATAGAGGGCCTTATTGTTTTAGATTTAAAAAAATGGATTTTCCTTTGTATTTTTTAAAATGATTTTTTTTGAAATTTATTCAAAAATAGTAAAAGTTATTTCAAACTCATTTAATATAAGTTAAAAAAGAGATTTTGATATTCACTAACTTAAATATTAATTATTCGAGATTTTACATAGTAAAAATCACATATTTTTTCAAAACGACATCTTTCAAAAATGATTTTTATGAAAAACTATTTGAAATAGCTTTTTTTTTAAGAGATTTTTTCAAAATTTTAGTATAAAAAAAAATTATAACCAAATGATGAAATACTTGTAATGACATTTTAAGATAAATTATTCAAACAGATTTTTCATTTGAAGCTTTCCATAAAAATTTCTTTGTTAAAAAAATTATAACAAAATTACATTACACTACCAAAATCTATTTTAAAAAAAGTTATAACAAACAGGCCCATAATTGGTACATATAAAGTTAGCTATTATAATGCAATACCTTAATATGACTTCAACTAAGTGGAATGATACATATAAAGTTAGCTATTAATCGTTTTTAAGGATCAAAGGAATTTAAAAAATAAAAAAAACATGCTTCCCTCACTAATAACTAATTGTTTCTTATAGTTTAGGATGACTAATTAACTTTATACCATAACACTTTTGCATTTACAGTACAACAATTGAGTAGCAACTAATTGAATTAGCACAACCAGTTTTATAATTATTCTCCAAAATAATCCTAGAACTATATTCACCGTAAATGTTTTTAGTGTTTTGCTAACTTGATATTTTTTTTTGTCTTTACGGCTGACACTTAGTATGGAAGATGATAGAGAATCATTGAGGTCGTCAATGGTGAAGGAATTACGGCTCATACTCGACTGAGAAAACTCATATGCTCAAGCGTACAGGAGGGTTCGAGACACATCTATACAAAACAATGCTCCTATCATCAAATTACGTATATTGGGCAAAAGAGGTTATGATGGTTGTCGGTACAATTTGCCTACTGCATCTGAAGTTGCGGCGTTGGTTGTTGGTGACTATGATGCGACTGATTTCGAGAGGGATATTGTGGTTGAAGAGCAATCTGGTCTGCTAAAGTAACTCTCTGTATTCGAGCCATCTTACCTATTCGAGCAATCTGGTCTGCTATAAACCCGACGTTTTCTTTCTATATGGTTACGGTGGAACAGGAAAAACCTTTATTAGGAGGGCTCTATCTTATGCAATCCTGTTGAGAGCAGAAATTGTGTTGACTGTTGCTTCAAGCGGAATAGCAGCATTGCTCATTCCCGGTGGCAGAACAGCTCATTCAAGGTTTGGTATTCCCATCACTATTCAATGTTTTACATGTGGTATACATCCAAAAAGTCCTTTGGCTGTATTGATTTCGAAAACAAAGCTCATTGTATGGGACGAAGCTCCGATGATGCATAGACACTGTTTTGAAGCTCTTGATCGTAGTCTAAGGGACATTCTCCGTAATGATAATAATGGAAGGTTGGATATATCGTTTGGTGGGAAAGTTGTTGTGCTTGGAGGTGATTTCTGGCAAATTTTACCGGTTATCCCAAAAGGTACAAGACAAGAAATAGTTCACGCAACTATTAATTCTTCATCTTTGTGGAATCACTGTGAAGTTTTGACACTTACAACTAACATGCGGCTCTTACATGGTTGCTGATCAGGTAATGACGTTGAGGAATATACCTTCCTCAACCCGTATTTTCACATGGACAGCTTTATGTTGCAATCTCAAGGGTTACGTCAAGAAGCAGCTTGAAGATCTTGGCTATTGATGAGTATGGAAATACCGTTGACACAACTACAAATGTGGTGTTTCGAGAGGTTTTTAGGAACGTGTAATACGATTGATTATTATTATTATTATTATTATTATTATTATTATGTCAATCTGGCTTGATATTACTATTGCTATTTTTTTGATCTCAATCCAGATGTTTAGGAAAAATTTGATCTTGCATTGTATTGAAAATACGGTGTCAACAATGCGGTTCTTCTTGGCAGCTTTCTAATCCAACCATGTTGACATAGACGCTGGTGTTATAATTCTTATTCCAAGTATGTCTTAATTGGCAGCTTTATAATCCAAGTTGCAATCTAACTTTCAGAGTCATATAGGCTCATTTCAAAAGATAAAAAACTTACTGATAGGTAAAAGCTTATTTATACTAAAAAAATTATCATATATACGTATAACATGAGTTTTTATAACAGGCCTTATGATATTTCGTACCTATATTTTCTAATAAAAAGTGCAGGTAATGTTTTGAACTATATATGACCCGTGCGGAAGCATGGGTGAAAAGTCTAGTAAGGTTAAACTTTTGCTTAACCCTAATCACAAGCTTAATTTCCCTCCTTTGTAAAAGCTTACAAAACAAACCACACACCAACATTAAATGTGCCAACTAATTAGCCATTCTATCCTAACTTCCCTCTTAATCCCTCCTAATCCCTTATTTGAATTTCAAACTCAACAATCACTAGATCGTCCACCCGTGCTGCCGCACGGGTAATAATATACGTTTACAAACATTCCTTGCAATGAAATATTCAACGTCACACAAAGTTATAACAACTGCAAATCCAAAAACAATACAAAGACCTGATTTTATAAGTCAGGTTTTACACGTTTTAAAAAATCTCTCTATACACCACATTTGAAGTCGTATTAACGCAGTTGTTATATTCATCACATGAGTAGATGAATAGATGAATGGAATGGAATATTAGCAGCTACATAATTTGAATGGATGAATGGGAGAAAAGATTATTTTTTTTATTTATAGGACCTTTCTCACAAATGCTTCCTATCAAATGGAGTATTTGAATAAAAAACTTTCCTATAAATAAAAAAAAAGTTTTCATACACTTAAGTGTAAATCAATTGCACCGATATTAGTGAAGCAAGAAACTTAGAAGCATTTGTGATAGTATTTGCAAGCAATGAAACATTAGATAGGAAGGTCCATATGCGTTGACAATCTCTTACATCGGAAAAACTTTGAGTGCATTTATATAAGTAAAGTCTACATTTAAATTTACATGCAAAACAGTAAGAGGTGTCACTCCATTGCAATTCACCACCGTTTCATGCAGTGAATTTAACCCTCCAGGCTACATCTATTGTATTTCGGAAGCAATGTGTTCAAAATAAATAGTTGTAACGACCCTTTCCACAAAAACTATGCATCTCATTTCGATAAAAACCCTTGTAATTGTAGTATGAAGCATGCAAAGTATATCAATTAAAATAAATTTAATAATAATAATAATAACAATAATAATAATAATCAAAATGAGATAAAAAGGCAAACTATTGGTCAGCTAGTAATAACAACTTTTCGGTGAGTAAGCATTGCTGCAATATCTATTTATGATAGATATAAAACTACATTTAAAATATTTTTAAAGAACCTGTTTATGATAATATGTACTCAAGTAGACAGTCAATAAGTCTGAGTATGAAGACTCTTTCTAGAATTAATAAAAGAATGCAAACAAAAGATTAAATTGAAATATCATGTATTATTAATTTCAATGGACGAACAAATTTTTTAACAATTTGATCACCAGAGTTACCTTATAAGAAAGTTGCTATTTCTATGGCTGATAAACTTTTTTTTTATCAAGCAATGAATGGCGTTAACAAACAGGAAAGGCCTGCACCATAAATCAAATGAATTACATAGTGAATCTAGTGAAAGGTAAACCTAATTGCTCTCTGCTTAACAATGAAAGAATAAACTGTGGTGGGTCTTTCCACCATTGTGATGTGCAAAGAGCCAACCGCTGTCCATTTTTTGCCAAAGCGTCTGCAACCATGTTGCCCTCACGAAATGCATGAGAACATTTGTAGCCAAGCTGATTAGCCATCTGTTTGCAATTGTTCCATCTGACCCGCATTCGCCAAGGCACACCAGCATCACTGTTAGTATTAAAAGCATTAACAACCATCAACGAATCACTATCTAACCAAACAACACTCAGATTTTGTTCCACAGCCTTCTCAATAGCAAACATCAACGCGCTAAATTCAGCTTCCAGTGGTGTAGCATGGTCTATATTTTGCACAAAGCATCCTAAAAAACCTGCCTGCCAGTCTCTAAAAACAGCCAATAGAGGGTGAGCCATAAGAGGATCCATCCACATTGATCTTGATAGATCCCATCTTAGCATGAATCCAGAAAATATCAGTTGTTACAACAATGCTCGGGGGCCGTAAGGGAAAACATGAAAGAGCTGTGCTATGCGAAAGTCTGTCATAGAGGAAGTGCCTCTAGCAAGAACTAAATCAAAACTGAGACAAACCTCGGACATGACCCTATTAATGAGGGTTCCAATGTTAGCCTGTATACCATGAAAGTACCTTTTATTGCGTTCAATCCATATAAACCATAGCACATGAACAATGGCAGATGTCATAAGTTGCTGAGCCAGTTTGCTACCAATGCCAGAAGTACCCAAAATCAGATTGCAGCAATTCGAAAGATCAAGTTGTCTATTCGTACCTTTCATAAGCCAATCCCAAAGAGAGAAAGTAACAGGGCATCTGAATTTGAACTTTCAGACTGCTTTAGACAGAAGTGACATATGGAGACAATACAGCTACCCCTTTTCCTCAAATTTTCATCAATGGGGATTTTATTGTGAAACAGTCTTAATAAAATGAAAGCACGCGAAGGAGGAATAACACTATGCAGCCTGTCACGTAAAACGTAGTTGATGTCAATTATGCAAACATGAATGTAAAATAGAGCCATAATGTCACAACAACATAAGGGAAATAACCTTTAAAGCCAACAAACACCAAGCAACAAATTGAGTGAGTAAAAATCCTTGTTATTTTCTTGTGTGCAGAGTCAAGAGGTGATCTTGTGAAATTCGAAATATGACGTAAAACTCGTGTTGAAGAACAAATTAGATTCATTTCAAGTTAATAATCAATCAATCATGATTGGATAAAGAAATGCACTACTATAATTTGGAATCAAGGGTGACGGAACATGTAGAGAAACTTTACTAAATTCATTTAAATATTAATTGGTATTGTTGTGAAAATACATGTTCGATATCACACCAATGAAAAACAAAGATGTGTGGAGCAAAAGATAATGGTAATCCTAGGTCTCAGTGTCTTCAAGCAACAACACACACAAGAGCTAAAACAATGACACAAAACACTAGCCAAGCATAAAGATAAGCAAACTTAAAAGGAAGTAAACAAACACACACAAGATGGTAACCCAGTTCGGTCCAATATGACCTACTCTGGGGGAGAGAGCAGCTCTCCAATCCACTATGAGAAGATGTTACAAGAGGTTACAAGAAATCAACCTTATACCTAATCTCTACCCTTTGTTTCCCTCACCACTCTCATATGAATCTTACTAGAGAATACACAAGGGAAGCTTTAGATCCTTTCAATGATGTAATCTCACTACCCAAGGTGATTACAATGTTTATCCCAACCCTAGAGACCCCCCTTACAAAGATACTCAACCCTCAAGTTCCCCCCTTTGTAAACCCTAGGCCTCTAGCTTCAGCTCTCCTTCAAAATGTTGCAGAAACCACTTAAATACTAGTCACAGCAGTCCAAAATCGTGTCACGATTTTGACCAATCGTGACGCGATTGTCTCTGACCAACTGTTGTGACTAGTCCCTATCAGGGAAACTTGGTGAGGAAGTTGTTTAATCGCGTCACGATTTCCCAAATCGTGTCACGATTTTCCATCTCAAGAACCAACCTCTCTGCCAATTCAATCGTGTCACGGTGCTTGCAATCGTGACACGATTTTAGGTTTTCCTGCAATCTCAATTTGAAGCCAATATACAATAGGTATTTTTTTAACAGGTTTCCTTCAACATGAATAAAAAAACTCATGATCACATCAATATAAATAGTTGCTAAAATTTAAGAGATCTATACAACATGGTAATAGTATTATAAAGTTTTTGTCATAACATAGTTAGGGGAAACGTAGAAAAACCATTCATTTGACTTTAACCAACCTTATATTGCAATTGCAAGAAGCACATTTCCGCACCTCTTGCCACTGCAGATATTAGCCGACTACAAAATCAATGTCATACACTTGTTTTTTCCGCACCTCTTCCCACAAACAGACCAACTTTGATGAAATCCTCCCAACTGCCTACATTTAAAATTTAAATGAAAGTAAAAGGAAGTGAGAATTAAAAGATTATCAAAACTAAAAAAAATCAACCATAGGTGAAAGCTCATAGAAGCATTATATCAAATAGGTGGTGGGAGGCATTCACAAAGAGTAATTTGTTTTACCTTTGTTGCTTATGTCTTCCACATCCAGTGGCAATTGCTTGTTCCCAAGAGTATTTCATAAGGCTGAAACAGTAAAAAGAAATGGAACTTATGTTATTTAAGTTTTGTGACAATAGCATTCAGCTAGGAAAATATGCATTGCATTTCAACACATTCATGATACATGTTACGTAAATGAGAGAGTATGAAACAGAAATATTAACAGCAAATACATTGTATGCCCACACTGTATTTAATTCCGCACGTTTCATTGTAAATACATAAGCCACTTTTACTAAATCATGCTTTAAGGTTATCACAACAGTTTTAGAAAATAGTAGAAAAAACTATGGGCTGAAGAACAATATTTTTTGTTCTTTAAAAATACTCATATCTTTCAAATCAAATGCATTTCTTTCAATTTTAACTTTGTCAAACCTGCAAGTTACTTTAACTAATTTTCATGTAGCAAAGTATTGAAATTATATATAAGAACAAGCATAAACTTCTTAATCAATCAAAGAAACTGCTCAATGAAAGCTTAATCTTTTTTATTATGAAGTTTTTACTTAATCGTTCCTCTGTAAAATAGAAATGTATTGTGCTATGTGATTCGAACCCTATTGTTATTATTTTCAACCCTATATTTAATAATAATAACAACTAGATAGGATTAACTTTGTGCTTGAGCATGAGTGTGATGATTTTGAAATTGACTTGGTGCTTGAGAATGGGTGAGATGATTTTGAGATTGATGGTGCTTGGTGCTACTTTGCTTTTGTCTAAGGTGTCAATAGTAACTATTCCCTTTTTTTTTTGGTGTTGTATGTCAACTATTGTTTGGGTGGTCATATTTTAGATCATCTTCCAAGCACATTGATGTAAATTGATACCTTAGACAATTAACAAGCGAAATAAAGACATTTCGTTTGGTGGTAAAGTAGTGGTTTTTGGTGGAGATTTCAGACATATTTTATCGGTAATTCCCAAAGGTACTAGACAAGAAGTTGTCATTCTACTATTAATTCATCCTATCTTTGAGTTATGATTCGCCGTTATCACGAAACATGAACAATGATGCAATTGATGATATCCAAAATCCTGATTTTCTCAACACAATTAATACACTCAATCTTCCAAATCACAAACTCGGATTAAAGGTTAGTGTTGCAACGCTGTTGTTAAAGAATATAGATCAAAGATCAGGATTATGCAATGACACAAGACTAAACATAACCAGAATGGGTAAATTTGTGCTTGAAGGAAAGGTCATATCTGGAAGCAATATAGGCGAGAAAGTTTTTATACCAAAATTATCTCTTACACCTTCTGATGTCAAGATACCTTTCAAATTTCAACGGAGATAGTTTCCGATAGTCGTTTCTTTCGCAATGACTATTAATAAAAGTTAAGGACAGTCTTTGAAGAAAGTTGGGATATATTTGCCAAATTATGTGTTTTCACATGGTCAGTTATATGTTACAATATAAAGGGTTACCTCAAGAGATGGATTGAAGATGCTTATAAGAGATGAAAATGATCAAGATACCAATGTGACCTCAAATGTAGTATACCGAGAAGTATTTCATAATGTAAGATAAGTTGTGCTAAAACACAACGATTTTTGTACGCTATTTTGATTTATTGCATTACAATGGTAGCAACAAATTATATTACTAAAGTCACCATTATACAACTAATATTTATCGTAATTGAAAATTTATAAAATATTATTACTTACATTGATTCAGTTATAACCAACTCCCTTATTAAGATAGGAAGAGAATAATAATTGTAACTTTAAATGCGCAGGTGTAAAGCTGGTAGGACCCGTGCAGAGCACGGGTCGATGGTTTGGTTGTTAGATAATTTCAGATCGGCCAAAAGAAATTCTTAAATAAACGGTGGTTGTACATACAAGTGGTGGCTGATTTCATTGCTGGTTTTTTAGGAAGTGAATTGAAACAGAGTGTGATTGGGTGCAGCAAAAAATTTGGAAATTTATGTAGACCATTTAATGAAAATTATGAGCCTATGATCAAACTTAAATGAATGGTTATGATTTGGTGTCAACGGATCCTAACTCATAATAATAAATTAATTGTCAACCAAAAAAAGAATATCATTGAATCAATGAATGCATAGATTTCTTTAAAAAAAATGAACGTATAGGCTGTTACAGGTATAATAGTACAATAAGTTGATTGATTATAATAATTTGATATATAATTAGACGGATAAATTCTTTTAAGAAAATTGCAAGTTACAGCTATGAAGATTTCGACGATCATGTTTAGCAAACAAAAGAAAGAATATGGACCTGTCATGGCAGAATAGAAAAGAGTCTGAGAGAGTATCACAAAATCTCAAGAGTTTGTGTGAAATTGCTGGATGAGTCTATTTTAACTAAAATGTCTCACACAATCTATTCCACAAATGAATCCATTAAAATCTCTCTAATTTTCAGTACCAAGAGACATTTTATAAGTTCCTAGAAATCTCAATTGAATACCAACAGATTTCGTTGTATTTAAAAAAAGTTTTGATTGTCTTCATTGAATACCACAAGATTTATTTAGATTTTCACTAGTGCAAATCATGAATACAAGACCTGATTTTTAGAGATTTAAAACTTGATTTTGAACTGAGGTTATATCAGCAGGTGTTGTAAGTTTGACATATGACACCTGTTTTTTAATAGGTATAAAAACCGCTTACAATAACCGTTTTGTAAAAAAACAGGTGTGATATGTGTATTTACCACGCCCATTTTAAACAATGAGAAGTGTGAAAACAACCATATAACACCTTTTTTTTAGTACAAAACAAGTGTGAAATGTGACTTTATATATAAAAATAAATAAATTTGGCAGTAATAATTGCTATTTTTAATTGGTTGAATATTAAATACATAATTAACATCTTAATAGCTCAAATATAATATAAAATATCAAACTAATGGTACAAACAATTCAAAACAATTTTACTATCAAATACAACCATTCAAGACCATTTTTTTTTGAAAAATCTCATTGAAGACAATATTATAATAAATTACAACCAGTCAGAAGTCAGAACATGGACATAAATCAACATTTACTCCATAACTCCCTCATTAACTTATAACCTATAGCATAACAACTCCTCCAACACTATATCCACAATCCACAAGTTCCTCCCATACATAACTATTAACACTATAAGCCAACACTTCTTGCTTTTACCCATGACACAATCCCATGCTTCACATCCCACAATCAAAACCTTCCCTCCATTCCGCAGCCTCCATGATTACACCTCTCTAGCTCCTAATGCAAGAGGTCTCTGCCATCAATGACCCAATTTATACTTGAAGCTTGTGTATTTTGTACTTAATCATTTCCAATGTAATCAAACTGAAAACACAAGATCAAACAAAACACAACACATAACAACATAAATAAGGAATGATATTAATGCAAATAAAGCTACAGGATATTTCGCTTACCTCAAAATTATGAAACTGACCCATGAGAAAAGTGTGAAACTTTTTAAGAATTTTCTTTGCTTCTCTCTTTGTAACAATCCTTTTTCTTCAAGGCCAGAAAAATACACTAAACAATACAAGCATTACTTCCACAAAATGTACAAACTTGTAAATGAGGGAATCATAACAAAGAGCAAGGGAATCACACCAGCACATGGCAAACTTGTAAATGAAGATGCAAACATGTAAAATATAAATAGATGTTATGAAGATGGAGAAAAGAAGAAAAAAAAGTATCAATTCGATGCTCCTAAAATGATAGGAATATATATGCCTATGTTTATTACAAGTTTACTAAATTTTATTCCCAGGTATAAAATGTTCTTGGAAATAGAAAAAATTTCCCAAGGAAAAGGGTGGGAATAAAGTTCCCATGGAGATGGGAATAAATTCATAAATAGTTACCTATTATAATCCCTATTTTTATAGTTCCTAGGAATATTATAAAGTTAACCAAACATATTTTTCCTAAATACCTTGGAATAAAATTCCCATCTTTATATTCCAAGGAATGTTATTCCTAGGAATAAATTTGGTAAATTTGAAACAAACACACCCTAAGATTATATGATCAATTGAAAAATTGTATATGCTAATTATCATTTCTCCAAACAGCCCAACCACAACAGAAGCAACCACATTCTGCTCACACTATTCAGAAGCCTCCAACTGTTTTATCTTCACCAACCAACATTCCACTCAATCATAAATATCTAAATTACCTATTCTCCTTAATCCTCACAATCTATAGAAAGCTAAAGAGTACTTATCGATCAGATCAGGTTTTAAAGTATCTTCCTAGAGACATAACTTCTCAAATTTTTGTTCAACAAAACAATAGGTGTAAATGAAAACAAGAAGTCTAGCATGCTGCTTTGCTAAACAAAATTTAAGAATAAATACCAAATCTATTGCAGTGTCATTGCTCCAAAAGAACGTTGCCAGAGCCAGAGATTTACTATGAGGGCGACCAATAATCAAAGACACAGAAAAACGAGGGACACTAATCACAAACTAGTAAACTTAATCAAAACAGCACCCAACAAAAAAGTGTCATCCATTAGTGATAAAAAATTTCACAACATATAAACAAAGAGTACAAAATCACAACAATGTGGTTAATTAATTAATCAATCAAAATAGAAATAGTACTAGATGAATGAAATATCCTCTGATCGATTAATCTTAGGGTTTGATGCGAAATTTGATCCATGAATGAAATAAAAACAGTGCTAGATGAATACCTTCACTCTAATCGATTGAGGAACTGAAAACCTTAGGGACAGAAGAGTTTGATAGCAAAACTGGAGAACAATTGCAAAACTGAAGAGCGGAATACATTAGAAACTCTATAAATTAATAATGTCAGGACCAGAGAAATTTATTAATTTAGAGAGTTATTAATTTAGCGATAAATTAATAATTATTAATTTAAAGAGATTTTAAGTAATTATACAGTACATACCAAACAAAAAGGCAAATTAGTCTATGCCTCTTAGAATTACGTTGCAGCGAACTTTGGGACTCAACGTAAATTAGTAACTACTGTGTTTATATGCATTGCAAAAATACAATACAAAAATACAACACCTGAGCTATTGAATGCAATAAGAAAAGTTAGAGATAAGCTCCAAACAAACTTGAACTTTAAAGGAAAACAAACAACTATTGAATCATATTTCAATAGAGTGTAATATATTTTTTTTTTCCAGTTTATATGAATTATTAATTTATGATTTTTTTGGGACCGAAAATTATAAAGGGATCTCCCGAAAAATTATTATCTTATTATTTTATCGAGTTTTTCAATTTTTTACATTGGCCCAAGTTGGGACCGAACAAATTTATTATTTTAGAAAGTATTAATTTACCGAGTATTAATTTAAACAGTTTCTACTGTAGTTTGATTAAGGAACAGGAGAGTTCGATTGAAGGATTAAAGGGTTTGACGAGGAAGAAGAGATTTGATTGTGGAAGGGAAGAGTTCGACTGAAGGGCTTGATGGCATCGGAGAGAGGAACCAGAGAGAGTTCCATGGCCATAGTTGGAGATCAATTGAAGCTTTCTAGGCGATAATGTTTTTTTTTAAGGGACGTGATAGTGGGGTTTGATTATTCGATTTTTAATTATATAATTTTAATTATTGAATTTTTATAATTTTAATTATAGTTTGAGAGTAAATAAAGGAGTTTTTGTTGGAGTGGGATTGGGTATTATAGGAAGAAAAAAAAATCAAATCGATTGGGTTGATATGACGGCTTTAACATAAGATATCGGAGTGTGCTCCTTTAAATGTCTCAGGTTCGATTCTCTCTGATGTTAATTTAAATGGGTAAATTTGATTTCTTCAAAAGAATTAAAAAGATATCACACCCTTTTTCTTAAAATCAGGTTTGCAATGATATTTACAAGTTTGCCACCTTAGTTTTTTTCCTATTTAACACCAGATTATTCTTAAAATCAGGTTTTAAAATTTATCACTTAAACTAATATTTTTAATATATTTACAAAATTGCCACCTCAATTGTATTTCACACCTTTTTTTTTAATAAAATAGGTTTAATATATTAATAATCCTTTTGTCAATTTTGCACTAGTGTCTTTTTTGTGATCCCTCTAAAGGGTTCCAATGGATTTCCAATTGCTAGCCCATCTATATATATTTTCCCATAACCTAGAAGAACTACAAGATTCTATAGTCTTCCATTGATGAAGACATGTGACCTTTAGAGAGAGTTCCACTTTGTTTGACTTCAGAAACAATCATATTAAGAATTATGTCCTTATTGCTACAAGTACTATCGAACCTTCTTTATGCAACAGTTGAATATAATGAACCAATCGAGACCTTAAATCATCCATGACCAAATGAAATCTTCAAATAAACATTGCAGTAGCAAATGATCAAATGTTTAAAAACTTATCATACAAAGTTGGAAAACTGAAACCACAATACACCCTCTTGTCCTCAAATGAATGACTTTACCATCACCTATGCTCAATGTAGAAATTGGCTTGTTTTCTCTCATGAGTCTTGCCCTACATGTACAACTGAGCATGTTGTTCCTTGCTATTTAAGAAATTCCAACCTAAATGCAGCATTGCAACCTCATTGATATATATAAAAAATTCATAAATAAAAAAGTTCTTGATGAGCGTGTGGGGTCATTGGATCATTAGACAGATATTTAAAAAAATTCATAAATAAAAATGACATTCTATTCTATGAATATTTAACATCTAAGACTTATAAATTCAACATATAAAAGTGTTCGACTACTACAACTACAAAAATAATAAGTTGACAATTTTCTTGGAATGGATTGGGTTAGCAAGTTACAAGTATAAAAGCATATATATTAGAGATATAAAAGTTAATTACATGTTAGTTATATTAGTTAGAAGTTAAATAACCTAATTGACTATAAAACTTTAATGTATATTTGATGTAACAACTCTCATAATCAATATTATTTCCATTTGAACAAAAAAAAAATCAATTTTTTTATAGAACTCACGGATGGGAGAAAAGCATAAAAACCTACTTGATGTAACTACTCTCTCATAAACAATATTATTTCCATGTCACTTTCCTATATTTTTCTCTCATCTATGAATTCTATCAGAAATTGTAATAGGCTATTAGAGAGATCATTATTCAGCTATATTCTTTCTCAAAATTTCCCTTTACGGTTTCAAGCTTTATTAAATTTATTTTTCTAATGAGTTCTTGATATTTTCTATCAAGATTCTAGTGGAATTTAACTCATTTTCCTTCTTGCTTACTTCCAGCAATATATGATAATGGATCTCCACACCAGTTCAAAGATGCTTTTGATATTCTCTTCATAATTTCCAGATAAGGACTCCAAGTTCAAGAACATGCTGACCCAATTAGACAAATTCCACGGATTCATTGTGATGGTGAAGTCAAAATCATTGCTGCCAAAACCAAGATCAAAGTACAATTTCCATAAATTTATGCCACATTGTGTTTTGTTTTATAGGGTCCCATTGCACAAAATATATGTTTATATAGTCATGCCAGATTGTGTTTTATAATGTGTTCTCACTTTAATTATGCTCCAATTTCAGGTCCCTTGAAAAAAATGAAGGTTGAAGTCTATCCCAAGAACAAGCATATATATGTATTTGACAAATTATACTAGACCTATGGATCAATACATAAAGTTGCAAAAATGTGTCCCTAGTTCATTTGAATATGAGTTTAATGTTTATGTTGTTTTGGTTTTGTAACGATACTATGAAACTACTTGATGGCTCTTCTAATAAATGCTAAAGATATATAGTTTTGAAATTATATTTGATGTGATTAGGTTTTTTTGAATCATCCACAATAAAGAAACCTCTAAAATATATTTGATGTGAATACTTTTTTTAATCTAGCCTAATAAATTTTGATTACAGATATTAACAAAAAACCAAATTTTATTGGAAAGGCACGTTGTAATTTATTATAAAAAAACTAAAATGCTTGAACATTACAACGAAATTGCCAGGAACATGTAGCTAGGATTGAGCCTTATCCGTGAAGGTGAGCTTATGGATCATAGTGATTGCTGATCTTGAGCCAAGTGGCTACACAGCTGTTGGCGAGTAACATAATTAAAAGGGGAATCGAGATGTTTGGTAGCTCAATTGGTTTTAGGTCAGGGATTAAATGAATTGATGAGTTAAAGGTCTAGGGTTTACGTCCTGACAAGGTGAGAAATACTCTACCATTATCATAAGAACATTTGCCGTTAAAAAAAAAAATCAAAGGGGAGTCTAGTTAAAAAAAACATACAATTGAATTGTCCTGCATTGCGGCATGTAACCTTCCTGAAGATAAAATTCAGTCCTACTGGATGGATAATAATTTTTTTTTGATATTTTATACTTGAAATGTGCCTCTGTCATTTTGAAATGAAAGTAGAGACCCGACTTAAGAGAATCTCAATGTTGACCAAAGGATGAAATGTCTACTTATGAGCTTAGCTTAATGTTTTATAGTACAAAACCAAATATGACCTATATATTTTCTTTACCTAGTTCACCTTCTTTGATATTTTCTTCATTTTTTACCTCTTCCTTGATCATTTTCTTTGCTTTGGAGGAATATTATAAGGTCTTGTAGGCATTCTGTAGCATCACAATCCTTTGTTAGCTCTTCTGCAATTTCAGCTGGAGTAACTTCAATTTTTCCTAGAAGCACTTCAATCTTTTCAAATAGTTCATGTTGAGTAATGCAAAGGTAGTTAATAACCAATTGCTTAAAAGCAGAAAAGTTGCAATATGACAAGTGAATTTGCTTGTCCATTCTACCAGGCCTTAATAGAGCAGGATCAAGCCTTTCTTTGTGATTTGTCGTGAAAACAATTATGTGTTCCTCTCCACAGCATGACCAAAGACCATCTACTGCATTCAATAATCCTGAAAGTGTCACCTGTTGACATTATCAACGAACGTTAATTTGTTGGCTAAATTATGACTATAGTTAAATGTATCTACAATAGAATCATGTAGGCTCATATACTTGTAAATCTTTTCTAGTTTTTATGCATCCCAATGACATTTTAGTATGAATGAAACTCAAAGATGAATGATATATTTGAAGAGAAATGCATACCTTATTGTATCCATTATTAACAACTTCTTTCTCTTCTTCTCGGTTCTGCAAATTTATAGTGCAATCAATATCCTCTATTACAATTATAGAACGATTGGGCATGTCAAGAATAAGTTGTTTCAAGCGCTTATTATCCCCTACATCAGTGAGATCTAAGTCATAGATATCATAGTTGAGATAGTTAGCCATGGCTGCAATCAAGCTAGACATTCCAGTACCAGGAGGACCATACAACAAGTAACCGCGTTTCCAAGCTTTCCCGGTTCTTGTATAGAACTCTTTAGTGTTCACAAATCGATCCAAATCATTCATAATATCCCTTTGAAGATCTTCATCAATCGCAAGAGTGTTGAAAGTCATTGGATGGTTGAACTTAACAGGTTCGTGATTCCAACCAATGGTTCCATCATATTTATATTCAGTTGAGTAAATCTTGATTGCCATGTTTCCTTGTTTAATTTGATTTGCTATCTCTATCACATAAGGCAAATATGAATCGAAAATCTTGTTCTTGTGTTTCTTTTGAAAAGTTAGCTCATAGGATCTAATTTCTGACACTGCCGAGGAGTCATTATCGTAACTTCGAATCTGCGAAGAGTCAACTTGTATGCAAATTAGTTTCCATTTTATACGAATACCTTCAAAAACATCACTCACTTCTTCATTTCTATCAATATTGACTAAAAGCTTTTTATGGTCCCGAGATTTGCTTATTTTCACTCTTTCAACCGATACAGTTGCTTTAGTCCCTAGATAGGCTTGTGCACCCACAAAAACTTCGTTTCTTGCCATTCCTCGAAATTCTTCAATGACTATGGTGAATTGCGCCGTAAATTGACGAAAAAGATGATGAAGGCCAGCTTGAAAAAAGTGTAGCAGCTCATGAGGAATGAGCTCATTTGTGATGGTTCGAATTAGCACAATTGAGGCCATTGCAGACACAAGTGGCTTGGTATCGAACATTGTTGAGATCTCGATCGTTGATGAAGTTCTAGATCAGATGACTGATATGGTCCGCAAAAATGTTTGGCCGCAATGAATTTGAATCCCGGAAAATATAGTTGCGAAAAAGTATAACTTTCTTTCAATTGGAGTGTGCACAGCCAATTAAGAATTAAGAATAAGGTGCATGAATAAGGTGCATTTCATACATTAAATTAAGAATTTCAGATTTTATTTCCCTGCTTGTCAAAAGAAATAAAGAAATACGATCTGGGATTATATATCATCATATCAACTATTATTTGGTTTAGTTTTGCCTAAAATTTAAACAAATAGATAAATAGATTAAAATTATTTCGTTGTTGTCTATAAATCGTAGCTCAACTAACAAAATGCGGAAATTGTTACATCTAAGTCTATCTACCAAAAGAAAGTAGAAAATATTTCAGTGCTCCTAATCTAAAGAAAAATATGTATTTAGTTAAAAAAAGTTATAGTAAACTCAAGGTCAGAAAGTTTCCTTAATCTAAAAGTAATTAAAAAGTAAAAAGGAATAAATAAATTTTTGAAAGAAAAAGGAATAAATAAATACAAATTAAGGTTAGAAAATCTCCTTAATCTAAAAGTAATTAAAAAGTAAAAATGGAGAAGTATTCAAAGTATTTACCTCAAGTCATAAGTGCAATAACTTGGATTTGACCGATGTAGCGGACCACCACATCCTATGCCGATTTGAAGGCCAAACAACAATCCAAAAACAAGTAAATTTGTTCTTTGATGTCTCTAATATTTGATAGTCGACCTTTTATATAAGAGAAAAAAATAATGTAAATGAGTGATTTGTCCGATGTGGAACATCAAAAACTCATAAAACTCTTTCAAATATTAAAAGCAATATTATTTGGATTCCATGTCTTAACAAAAAAAATGTAAGCATTGATTTAACCCTTGCATGAAATTACTCTCATCCTAAAATGATAGAACATACAACTCAAAATATAGCTTAAAGTTTGAATGTTGCTCAATATTTTATTTTGACTTTTTCGTTACTTAGGGGCTACTTTTGGTTCACCAAACGTTGGAATTGGGTCATGGGTTCTGCATACCATTTGTAAACATTGATATTATATTTTCAATGACTCGGTCTCATCGCAAAATAATATCTATAAATCTATATGTAAATCAATACATACATGTTGCTTAACATAGTATGACAACATCTTTTTTTTTATCCAAGTCTATTTTGACATGTTACACATCAGATTTAACTTTTGATCTCTTTATCAAATTTGTAGAGCTTTGTATAAATTTATCAAAGAGATCAAAATAACTTCAAAGTTAAATATGCCCTAAAATAAGAGGTTGTGTTAGAAACATATGCAATCTAATCAAAAAGTGCAATTGATTCTAAGCATGGTAATAAAAAGATTTTTTTACCAATAAAATTATGAGTTTTAAATTGCAAGAAATGGAACTGTTGAGACAAAATGTTACCTCAACCGAAGATCAAATTTTGTTGATGTATTTTTTACTTCTTAGTTGCTTCTCTCTTCACAACAAGTAGCTTCCTTCCTTCTTCCTCTCATCACATTAATACTAATTCTCTGTTGTAAAAATATCTCAAATAAGAAAACCCTTATCCCTCTTCTGTTTATTTGGTTCAAATTTATTTATACTCCTAAAAAGTTAGGTTAGGTCATTTTCAATTGCCTTTTAGACCATGAGTTTAATTTTGTACTCTGAATTGTTTTTTCTATCTACTTCCGAATCTCATAATCGTTCACATCACATTTTTAGTACGTATCTTGTTTGGTCTTTGTTCACTTTTGTATAGTTCCACACACACACGCTATCTTTGAAGAAGAGGCATACCCAGGGAAGGGAAGGGAATACACCTCTAAGTACCACCAAGCAAGCTGTACTTGTTATTTTTTATTGAGAAATAAGACTATGCCAATCAAGTTGTATTTATCCCTTTCCTTATTTTATGTTCTTTTTTATGTAACATATGCTCTTTTATGATTATGAGTGCAAGATGGTAACAATATTAGGTGAACACAACATTTTAGGGAGTGTATACTCCCGAAACCCGTATACTCATTTTTGTGTAAACTTGGGTACCAATTAATTTTTGAAAAATGCTCTTTTCCCTTTCATTTTTGCTCATTCCCACCCCGAACTCGCAAAATTAACCCCAACGCAAGTTAACTCACGTTGGGTATCGAACGTGAGGTAACTTGCGTTGCCTATAACTAGCAACAGTTAACTATCTCAACGGGACAAGTCTCGCTAGCAACCTGGCAACTTTTTTATAACCTTGACCTAAGTGAGTTATTCTCATGTTTAATTCTTGCCTGGTTCTCTACTGCTCTCACTCCTGTTCAATTGTCATTCTTTTACAATAATTGGCAAATCACAACTCATCCTTTGTTCACAAATTCAAATGGTAGAAAATAGAAATCAGGAATTCTCGGTTATGGAAAAATAAGATTTGTGAGCAGAGAGGTAAGATGGAAAAGGTCAAGAAACCTATGATGACAAACTTGAAGATAATAATCAGATTATCTATGCTTTTAGCTCGGAAGAAGAAGCTAATGAAATCGAAAATGAAAATCCTCATTATGTAAAAATAGAAGAGGCTGAAACTTCAGGAACTAAAAGACCTGCAGATTTTGAAAAAGAATTCACAAAACAAAACTTTCAAAAAATACCTCATTACTATGAGCCTTCACAAAATCCTTTTCAAGAACAAGGAATTCTAGATATAGATTGTAGTATAGATATTTGCAAATGATTTAAGAGATTAGTATAATATAAATAATGCATTAGTTTAATTTAATAAAGATCTTAGAAATTTGAGTGCTACTGATACCTTCAACTATCTGCAATATAAAACTAGAGGAAATACATTTCAACTTTACCTCCAGAAGTTATGGCAACCATACCCCTAACTGGATCATTAGTAACAGACTGGGTATATGGTCTATTAGTTAAGGAATTTAAGGGATGGAGAGATACCATCCAATCAAAAACAACATTTTCTGATCAGAACCTTTGAAAGATAACCAATCTTAAGATTTGCAATATGTGTTATGTAGATAACTTTATTTGTGAATTCCAAAACTATTATTATAACATAGATAATAATACCAGAAACTCTAGAAACTTGATAGAATTATTCTATGACAAGTTACCAGAAAAAGTATCAGAACAGGTTAAGCTATACTTTGCCTCAGCCCTCTCATAAGGAAAAGTAGATAATACTCTTGGAGGAAGAATAACTTCCCTAAAAATTTGGTTTCAGGAGAAATGTAGCAAAAAAATAGCTAAAAGAGAAGCTCAAGTATCTCTTTGTTGTAACAAATTACAAGACAAAGTAGGAAACTATGGATGTAACCTTAATTCTAGAAAAAGAAGAACTCAGAAACATCATTATAAGAAAAAGAGGTTTAAGAAAATTCCTTCTAAGAAATTCAAGAAAGGAGATAAAAAATTCTTCAAAAAAAAAACCACCTTATCCTAAAAGAAAAATATGCCCAAGAGACAAAATAAATCATGTACATGTTGGCTATGTCATGAAGAAGGTCACTATGCTAATGAGTGTCCTAACAAGTATAAACCAAAGAAAAATGTCCTACATGTTATATACGCTTTAGGATATGACCCTAGAGAATCAGACATTGGTTCTAATGATGAACTTTATGAATATTGTACTGAAACAGATTCAGATGTCGAAGAAAATACTTGGTAAAGGAAATCCAAGTGCTACATTCATAAAAATAATGTTAGGAAATAAAAAGCTCCTGGCCTATATAGAGACAGGTGCAACTCTTTGTTTTGATAAAAAATCTATCTCTAGAAATTGGGAAAGATTAGCAAAACCAAAGGAAATTATAGTTGCAGACAAGTCGAAACATCATATATGGTTTAACCTTAGAGATGTTTCTATAGAAATTGAAGGGTATGAGTTTTTTATTCCAACAATTTACCTTCATGATTCAGGACTAGACTTAATCATAGGAAATAACTTTTTAAAATTATGACAACCATTTACCCAAAGAAGAGATACAATATCACTTCAGAGCTTGCTCTGGCTTTAAACGGGACCCCCGCAAGTGGGCGGTGGGATTGGTCCCCTCGGATTAGTTGGTTCTTGGATTGGATACCGAGTTTTCAAAAAAAATATCACTTCATTGGAAAAACTTAGAAAACCCTAAGAATAGTTAAATAGTAGCCACCAAAATAGTTACAAGAAACGAGATTTTAAATCTTATTAAGGGAAACCTTAAGGAATTAAGAATTATATGGGAAGAAAGAAATTTCCATATTAGCATAGAAGAAAGATTAGATGAAGTATGTTCAAATAACCCTCTAGACAGCCTTAAGAACACTAATCATGAATTAATAGTTATTAAACTTAAAAACCCTAATGACGAAATAAATGTTCCAAATAGAATTCCATATTCTATTAGAGATGTTGAAGAATTTCAACAAGAATGTAAAGACTTACTTGATAAGGATCTTATTAGACCTTCATCAAGCCCACAGTATGTGATGAGCAAAACCGCAAGTGTACGGTTTTATCGAAGTAGTAAAAATAGAGTATCGTTCCGACAGGGAGTTATGAATTTAATTAACTTTTAACAATGATTAGAATGAAAGTTTTAAAAGTAAAAAGGTTTAGTTTTTGTTTTGAAATAAAATAAAAAT
>Ga0228710_1004638_pt1 | contig 21651 bp, 9 predicted proteins | sample MedpolnodulmetaG_FD_177995 | JGI IMG/M metagenome (GOLD analysis project Ga0228710, IMG submission 177995) | Root nodule microbial communities from Medicago polymorpha collected in Santa Monica, California, United States - pink nodules | ecosystem: Host-associated > Plants > Roots > Nodule...
AAAGTAGGTCCAATATAAAGTCATGGTTTATGGTTTGTTTGTGAAGGATTCGTCGTTATGATGAACCAATGATCCCAATGCGCTTTTTATTATTATTGTTTTAAAACCTTTAAAACCCAAAACTTTAGAATCAAACTCTCTAATCATCCGTTAAAAGTAAATCAAATTAAACAACTCCCTGTTGGAACGATACTCTCTTTTTACTACTTCGGCAAAACCGTACACTTGCGGTTTTGCTCATCATAATGCAAATAAATAAAATTAAAAATAACAATGAGGAATATTTTTTTTTTGGATAAAAGTAAAATGATATAAAATAAACCCAGGAGAGGCCTGAACCTTATACAAAATTAGTCCATAACAATTCTAGAAAAAGGTAAACCTGTTTTGTCTCTATGTAACAAAGGTAAAATAAAAGGAGGGGGTGCTCCCCACCACTAGATGAGAGGAGAGCAAGTCCCTGACCATTTTTGGAGATGGAATCAACAACCATATTGCCTTCCCTAAAAGTGTGAGTGCATTTGCTACCAATCTGGGCACTCAACCGTAAGCAGTTAAGCCATCTATCCTTCATGCGCCAAGGGATACCAACAGATTGATGGAAAGCTTTGACCACCTATAGGGAATCAGTTTCAATCCATAAATTCTCAAAATTCAACTCAGCGGCCTTTTCAACAATAAAAGAAAGGAAATTGTTAAGAAAAGAAAACCTCAACTTAGCTTATTGATGAAAAGGAAAATGCGGAAAATAAAATGATTGTTTGACTCCCATTCAGCGCGTTTTTTACGTCACGTGCATCACGATTACATAAATGTAAAATAATGGGTTGCCTCTCATTCAGCGATTGTTTAATGTCCCTAGTTTGACATCATAAGGTCTTTACATTTCACCAGAAGGTGATCCAGGAAAGGTGTCTGGCTCAAACTCAGCCTGACCGAATATATTCAAAAGTTCCCGACTTTCTCTTTCTATATTTTCCATTTATTCAAATTCCTTGATCTCATTTGCATGTTTTGCTTTGAGTACACATATCTCATGATGTTGTTTGTACTCAAGCACTCATCTCACCTTATTAATCGTCCATAGATTGATGTTTAAGATGGTCCCACTATAGCCTTTCACATAGCCTCCTCTAGTTCTTCTTCTCCCTCAAATTTATTTGTCGGTTAATTTAAAGCTTTGCGCATATCCACCACCGCATTCGCCAACCTAAGTGTCAAGTTATCATACTTAGTTTGTGTTCCATCCACTATTTCCCTTTCCTTCCTCAAAGGTGAATTCCTAGGTACTTTTGGTGGTGCTAAGGGAACTCCAATCAACTTTTCTAACCACTTTTCATCCATGTTTGCCGCTTTCTTCAACTTCAAGTCGTTCTTAACTCCCTCAACACCAGCATTCCTACATAGAATATTGATGATCCTACAATTCCCATATGTAAAAGTCTTCTTGCTTTCATTGGAAATTCTCCTCTTTTTAGGCCACTCCCTTAAAGAGATAAGAACCTTCTTTTTTTCTCCCATAATTAATCAATTCTCAATAACACACAACAACTTACAAGGAGTGAAATAAGAGGAATAGAATAAAAGTTGAAAAAGGGTTAATGTTGTGGTGATGTAAAAGGATGAAGTTTTGGATTTTAATGAGAGTTTAGGTTATGGGTAAGGTTGTGGTTTAATAGGAGGTTTAAGGATGAAGATTATTAGGAGGCAAAATTAGCAAGTGAGGAGATTGTTGTTTGTTTGGAAGAATTTGTTGTTGTTGAATAAGGGCTGAGAGAATAATTGCTTTTGGTTTTGTTGGAGTGGGTTAAGAATCTTAAGTGTTATGAAGGTTCTAGATTATGGGTAAGTCAATTATTGGATTAAGATAAGAGAAAGAGGTTAGGGTGAGGTTGCCATGAAGTTTTCATCGTAGAAGGATTTAATGAGACAAAGTTAGAAAGTTTAGAGGTTGTTTTTGAGAGAGTTGTCAAGAAAAAGTGATAATAGAAGTTGTTTGTAAGCATAATCCCTAAGCTAGAAAGTGATTAGGATGCATATGGTTACTAGGCTATGTTTGGTAGAAGAAATTTTTATGAAAATTGGTGAGAAAGGGAAGAAAAGAGGGTTTTAAAGAAGAGTGGCCGAAGCCACACTCTTCTCCCAGTTCTCACGCGCCCGTAAGGGTGCTGGCGCGTGGCTTCACGTGCACCGCGCTCTTTTTGTGAGTTGCCTCTCACCAAGCGCTCTTTTTAGATCACTAGCTTGACCCTACTTTTGTCATGGTTTCTTTCTATGATTTCCTATAGACAGTTTTCCTAATTTTTCTTTTTGTTTCTGATTATCTTCCTTATAGAAGTTCCTTGAGGGGTTGAAGCTCTTATTGTGAGGTTTAGGTACTTCCTCCATCTAGCTATGCTTAGTTGGGTCAGTGGATGTGACTGTATTAATAGTCATGACCGAGAGTGGTTTGTCTAATACTAATTGTCCCTAGCACTTGGTTTTTGGTATGTGGTTTTTATTTTCACTTGTTTGAATATCAATTTTTATCATGGATGAGTTTTCTATGGTGTTTGCTATTTCATATAGCCCTACCGTTTTTGTTTCAGTAGTTAGAAGATTGTTTCTAGTTGGTTCCACCAAGTCTGTATCCCAAAAAGTTTCACATTTTTCCTTCCGAGCTAATCCTTTGAAATGATCCTGAGTTTTAACCACATTCTCTGTTATTTGATGTATTAGAGCAAGTTGTTTCTCTCTCGATTTCCTAATGAGTTTTGAGTACGCATCAAAGTGACTTTTGGATTCGACCATCACATTCTGAATGGCTTCTGCCAAATTAAATTGTCTACTCTGCTCGTAATCCCAAAGGTAGGGATCAGGTCTATCCCATCCTTGGCTAATATATGGAAATGGAAAATTCTCACTCATATTGGAAGGAAAATAAGTAATCTATTGTTTAATTGAAAATATCAACAATCCCGACAACAACGCCAAAAACTTGATGGTCGGATTTAGGCAAGTGTCCTAAATCGTTTACCAAGTAATAAAGTGATAAGTAGAGGATCATATCCACATGGATTGTCGTTCCAACCAAACAATTCGCGTTACTTATTTTGGAACAATAAAAATAAAAGAGATAAATGGTTTAGATTTTTGCAGTTTAATTTGTTTGCAACAAAGCAAAGTTTACCTGTTTTGATTGCATAATGTTAGCGATTGTTAAGATTTCAAATCCTCTCTATTTATTTGTTTGAATTAAGTAACAGACAAGTCTATTTCAGTATTTAACGCGTGTCTATTCAAGTGATGAGTTCGTTGGGATTTACTACCTATCAGCTATCAAGTTGCGCCTGTTGACCACACAGGTAGGTACATATAAGGTCTTACTCTCTCAAAGATATGGGCTCTTTCCCTCCAGCTGTCAGTTGCAATGATTACACCAGAGTGCCTTTGGGTTTTAGTGCTTTAGAGAGAGATACATTACACTCATAGGTTTACATGTAGGTTCTTACTTTCTCAGAGGAATTTGAAACAATGGTGGATAATAGGGTTCCTAAATTCAAAGTATCCTAAAGGTTCCCTCACATATTGAATCTTACAAATGGGCATCCCTATCAGCGTCAACCTTACTAAGGTGTGAGGAGAATGAAGTTACTAGGTTAATTTAAGTCGTGAAGTCCCCTGTTTCCTTAATTACTAACTAGTTACTTCATGATTATGGCAGGTATCCACCAATATTAGGTATGTCACCTCATTAAGTACCTTTCTCTTTGGCGTTCCTGTTTCCCTAGTTACTAATTAATTAATTCCTGATTAAGACAAGTATAAACCAATATTAGGTATGTCACCTCCTCAAGTGCCTATGTTATCAGGGTTATGCTTCAGAGGAGACAAATCTTATGCACAACAATAAAATTAAATAGCAGTTGAGAAATAATTGAATAAAGACATTAAATTAAACAAATATCCAACAAACAGAATAAAAGTTCATCTTAGAACCCTAACCTAAAAAGATTTAGTTACTCATGATAACTAAAGACAAATTATAAAAGAAATAAAACATACATTAGAGACTTGGAGTGAGCAGAGAGAAACTCCTTTATGGAAGATCCTAGTGCATGCCTTCCTATAGAACCGCTTCGTTCTGAATGAGAAATTATGAATGAAAAACTTAGTATTGATAGGGAAAGTTTCCACCTGATGTTTGGCTAAAACACCGGGCTTTTCCACTTAAAAGTAGCAAAGATCAGTTTTGGCCTGTTTTTAGTCGTGCTCGGGGCGTATGAAAATGCAGAAAATGCACTTTCGAGGTGCCTAGCCCATGCTCGGGATGCACGAGAGTGCGTTCCGGTGGATAAATCTTCATTTCTTCATCTTTTGGGTGTTTGCTTCCATATAAGATGTCTTGGGACTTGAGAACATAATTTATCCCTTTGTAATGTCTTCTGAGGCCTCTTGAATCCTCATTCTTGATCTTCCCAAAGTCTTCAAATGTCCTACTTTGCGGATTTGCATGATTTCTCCGTGAATTACATCAAAACACCCTAGAATTGATATGTTTTGGGAAGAATAGAATTACATGACTCATATATATAAAAACATTACAAATGTCCCGAAATCATAAGCAATTTCTCTATTACTCTTCTATTATGGATGTAAAACCTACTGAAAATGACTGAAAAACATGTTCAGAATAACATAAGATGATTTGTCATCAGAGGCCATTGTTTTCAAGAGGTGAATCAAAGAGTTTTGTCTCCGGCCTATTGGTAAAGGTCTTAATGTAGTTGTTTGGTGTTGTGTTCAAAGCTTCTGATGTTGAATTTTTAGAGCTGCTAGTCCACGTTAGTTTTTGGCCATGGGGTGTTTTCCTCCAAGTCATAGAGTAACCACAGAAAAGTATTTAATTGATATTTGATCAGGTTGTAGTATCCTCTCATATAGAGTAATCATCCTAGCAATTAGTTTGTATCAATGAGATACAAACTGAACTTTCGTTATGTACACCGTCCAATAGTGGCACCAACCTTATTTAAAAATGGATAGTCTGGAGAGACTCTAAACACTTGGACATCATGGGTTTCAAAAGACACTTGGACCTCATAGAGTAACCACAGAAAGGTATTTAATTGATATTTGATCAGGTTGTAGTATCCTCTCATATAGAGTAATCGTCCTAGCAATTAGTTTGTATCAATGAGATACAAACTGAACTTTCGTTATGTACACCGTCCAATAGTGGCACCAACCTTATTTAAAAAGGGATAGTCTGGAGAGACTCTAAACACTTGGACCTCATGGGTTTCAAAAGACAAATCCGACATTGTCTTAGTAAGGATATTTGTTGGGTAAACTCATCATGGTTGGATAATTAAAGATGTTGAGTGGAAATGGACTCTAAAATGTTGATGCTTTGTAATCATTAGAATATAAACAACGGTGGTAGAAGATACTCTGATGACCAGTAATCATGAATTATAGTGGAATAAATCATTTTCGAGCAGAAGGCAAAATCATTATGGATATGGTGGACTGATCTAGCTGGTCAAGTTGATGGTGAATGTATTTAAATATTTATTCATTTATATATATATATATATATAGACTGATAATTTATTAAACCATAATCTAATAAACCAATGAGATTAGACTTATTTTTTTTATCTTTAGGAATGATTCCTATGGCAATGATTCCTTGTAGTCTTGTGCAAAATTCATTTGATGTTTTAAATCTGGAGACTCCTCTTACAGATCTTTAAAATATCCTATTTGATAGATATTTTAGAAACTTGCATGCCTAAAAATGTGTGTGGTTTGTTTTTTTTCTTTTGGGCTCTACCCTATAGCACCAAAAACAAACCCTAAGAAACAATACAATATTGTTAACAAGAATATATTTAAAAAATTCTAAATAAGATAATTATTGAATAAAAATACAAAGAATATTTTTTCCAAATACATGAAATACACAATTTCTTGTAGCAATTTATTTTTAAACATAAACAATGTTCCCATTGAGGAAACAAATCATTTGCTTGACATTTGTTTGTAGTGAGATCTCGTCTGCTCATCAAGTTTTTTGCATGCAATCAAAATTAATAAAAAAGAATATGAATGATGTAGATTTTCACGGGACTCTCTCCAACAAAAAATAGAGAAAGAGAAAGAGAGAGAGAGAGAGAGAGAGAGAGAGAGAGAGAGAGAGAGAGAGAGAGAATCACCATACGTCCAACAACACTCATGTTTTTAGACACGTTGACAAAATGATAAATACTACATGAACCTCACATACACACACATAAAGGAAAGGTCTCGAGTTCAAACTTGAAACACATGATACAGGACAATTTTGACTTTTGTCCGTTAAACTAAGACTTATGAGTGCCAATAAGATTAAACATATGCTTGGTATCACGGCGCGTCTTCCAGAATTACGTTTACCCATGATAATTTTCCATAAGGTATACTTCAGTATCTTCTACAAATCATGGCGCGTCATCGTGATTTTGATATTTCCACTGTGATACCAAACAGACACTCTATGACATTTGCAAAACATAAAATGACAAAAACTTCAAATTAAAGTTAAAACACCTTTAGTTTAGATTAGTATAGTATAAGAATCGTATACCAGTTCTTTATCAACAAGTGTATTTTTGCATATATATCTCACTTCAAAACCCTAATCAACTCCACTACAATCCACTTCCAAATCCTCAAATTTTCATCTGAATTGCAACCAAATCAAAATTTCCAATTCAAACTCTTGAATCCTTAATTTCTTCAAGATCACCAATTGATCGTAAATTGTCGATTTTGGTAGTTGGATTTGAAAATTGAAAAGATTTCACTAAATGAATATTTGTGACAAAAAATTTTAAAAATTAAATATGTGTAAGAAAGTAGCTAATAGATTTTCAAACATGTTAAACAATGTTCCAATAGCGGAATCAAATCATTTGCTATACATTTGTTTGTAGTGAGATCTTATATGCTCATCATTTTTTTTGCATGCAGTCAAAATTAATAAAAAAAAAAATGATGTAGATTTTCACGGGACTCTCTCCAACAAAAAAAATATCATGATAGAGAGAATCACCATACTTCCAACGACACCCATGTTTTTAGATATGCTGACAAAATGATAAATACTACATGAAACTCACACACACACACAAAGGAAAGGTCCTGAGTTCAAACTTGAAACACATGATATCTACACAACAATTTTGACCTTTGTCAGTTAAACTAAGACTTATGAATTCCAATAACATTTAACATATGCTTGGTATCACGACGTGTCTTCCAAAATTACGTTTACCCATGCTGATGTCCCATAAGCTATACTTCAGTATCTTCTGCAGATCTTGGTGGGTCATTGTGATTTTGATATTTTCACTGTGATACCAAACATACACTCTATGACATTTGCAAAACAGAAAATGACAAACTTCAAATTAAAGTTAAAATACCTTTAGGTTAGATTAGTATAGTATTAGAATCATATACCAATTCTTTATCAACAAGTGTATCTGTTGCATATATATATATATATATATATATATTAATTCAAAACCCTAATCAACTCCACCACAATCCACTTCCAAATCCTCAATTTTCCATCTAAATTGCAACCAAATCAAAATTCCCAATTCACACTCTCGAAACCCTAATTTCTTTCAGATGACCAATTTATTGTAAATTGTCAATTTTCGCAGTTGAAATTGAAAATTCAATAGATTTCACTAAACGAATCTTTGTGACAAAAAATGGTAGAATTAAATCTATGTAAGTAAGTAGCTAATAGATTTTCAAACATGTTAAACAATGTTCCAATAGTAGAAACAAATCATTTGCTTGACATTTGTCTGTAGTGAGATCTCATATGCTCATCATGTTTTTTGCATGCAGTCAATTAATCAATAAGAATTTGAATGATGTAGATTTTCACGGGACTCTCTCTAATGAAAAATCTCACGACGTCCCGAGTTCAAACCTGAAACACATCATATCATCATAACAATTTTGACATTTGTCAATTAAACTAAGACTATGAACTCCAATAGCTTTCAACATATGTTTATTTCGCAGTGAGTGTTCCAAAATCACGCTGACCAGTTACAATTTTCCAAAAGCTATACTATATATGGTCTGTTTGAATATGCGTCGTCTTCACAAAACATGTATTTGAGGGGTACCCACTTTTGCATTTATGTGTATTGCCGCCATGATTTCAAGGAAACACGAGGTTGCTTAAAGCGTATTCAAACAACACATATGTCATACAAAATCATAGTGGATCATCGTGATTCTAATACATCCACTGTAATATCAAACATACATTCAACTACGTTTGCATATCAGAAAAAGACAAATCTAAAACTTCAAATTAAAGTTAAAATTCTTTAGATTAGATTATTAGTATAGTATTAGTATCATAGACCAATTCTTTATCAACAAGTGTAGCCGTTGCACATCTCTCTCTCTCCTCTTACGCTCCATTTCTCTTTTTCTCTGCATTTTGTGCTTCCAGCGCATTCTCTCTCTCTCTCTCTCTCTCTCTCTCTCTCTCTCAATTCAAAACCCTAATCAACCTCACTACACCCCCACTTTCAAATCCTCAATTTTCATCTGAATTTCAATCAAATCGAAATTCCCAATTCACACTCCCGAAACCCTAATTTCTTCGAAATGGCCAATTTCTCGTAAATTGTCGATTTTTGTTGCTCAAATTGAAATTTCAATTGATTTCACAAAACCAATCTTTGCGACAAAAATGACAGAATTAGATCCGTCTAAGAAAGTAGCTGATAGGTATCTCAAACGTGAGGTGCTTGGTGAAGGTACCTATGGTGTTGTTTACAAAGCCATTGATACGCAGGTAGATTTTTTTTTTTTTTTGCTTCCAATGTTTGATTTTTTCTTTAAGTAATTATAGTGAAATTATGGTGAATTTCGGTGTAAAAAAGTGATTTTTTTGAATAATTTTTATCTTGGTTGTGAGAATTGGACTTTTAAATGAAATTTTGAAGTTGTTAGTGTAGTTTGAATGTGTTATAGATCATGAAGGGAATTTCGAGGAATTTCAGTGAAAAAGTAGGATTTGTTGGATAATTTTTTTTTCTGGTTTTGAGAATTGGACATTTCAATGAAGTTTGGAAGTTGTAAGGAAAATTTAAGTGTTATAGATAGAGTATGAGTGAAATTATGACGAATTTCAGTGGAAAAAGTAATTTTTTAATTAATTTTTTTGTAGGTTCTGAGTTTGGACCTTTGATTTAAATTTGGTAGTTGTTAGAAGTTTGATTATGTTATAGATAGATTGTGAGAAATTTCAGTGAAAAAAAATGATTTTTTGAATAATTTACTTCCGGGTTGTGAGAATTGGACTTTCAAATAAACGTTGGAAGTTGTTAGAGAAGTTGGAATATGGTATAGATAAAGAGGAATTTCAGTGAAAAAATTATGATTTTTTGATTTTTTTTTTCTGTGTTGTGAAAATCGAACTTTTAAAATAAAATTTGGAAGTTGTTAGAGAAGTTTGAATGTGTTATAGATTGATGGGGTTAAAGGAATATTGAAATAATAGGAAAATAGATCTTTATATTGAACTCTGGAGTAATATAACGTGTGTGTGTGTCATATTGCGTTTAGTGTGTCGTAGGAGAATATTCACGAGTATGTCTTTTAAGTTGTTTAAGATTTTAGATTTGATGAAGGGGTTAAAATGGCTCTTAAGATTAAATATTCATGCATGCATTGCTCTACTATTACCTTGCAATAGTGAATTTTAATTGAAAATTTTGCTTGAGCGCTGAGGGGTTACTAGTTGATGTTGTTGTGTTGATGTGTGTAAATGTTTTCATGAGCAGCGCTATTATTATCTTGTGGTCCTTACAAATATATATTTATTTCATGGACAGACGGGACAGACGGTTGCTATTAAGAAGATTCGAATCGGCAAACAGAAAGAAGGGGTGAATTTTACGGCTCTTAGAGAAATTAAACTGCTTAAAGAGCTCAGAGATCCCAATATAATTGAGTTGATTGATTGCTTCCCACATAAAGGGAATTTGCATCTTGTGTTTGAATTCATGGAGACAGACCTTGAAGCTGTCATAAGAGACCGAAATATTTTCCTTGCACCGGGTGATATAAAATCTTACCTACAAATGACGCTAAAAGGTCTTGCTCATTGTCACAAAAAATGGATATTGCATAGGTGGGTAATGTTAGATTTGGTTATTACAAATTGAAATGTGCTATTAGTTCATAACTAAAGTTTTCTTGTGTATTTGCAGGGATATGAAACCAAATAATTTGTTGATTGGACCTAATGGACAACTGAAACTTGCAGATTTTGGTTTAGCCCGTATTTTTGGAAGCCCAGATCGCAGGTTTACTCATCAGGTTTGTTTTTCATGTATAGTATCATGGGAATCCTTTTCAGAATGTGGGAGTAAGCACGTAGACAACTTTGGAATTTGTTAGAAAATCTGTGTTAATTGTGGTAGGCCACCCCATGTTCTATTATTCGACACTTTTTTTGTTTGCCTTCATTGCAACAATACAACACCTTTAGTGTGTAGGATTGAAAGGGTGGGTTTTGTCCCACACGGCCCAGAGATATAGCTTTTGTGTAGTACTTACAAGGCTTGGGCAATCATTACCTTACAAGCTGGTTTTGTGGGTTGAGTTAGGGCTAAAACCTAAGATGACATCAGTGCTATCCTAGATATATTAATTGGTTACCCATATTATTCATACACCAGACCCAATAGCCCTTGGCAATTTGGAAAAACCCAAGTCTCACATTAGCTAGAGATAAGACCTAAACTAAACTTGTTAAGTATGGGTAATTCTCACGTTTTGCACAGATTTTGTAGGGTGGAGTTGATCTGTAAGCCCAAACCCGAAGTTGATAATAGCGCTTATCTTAGATCTTATATTGGGTTGCTTGAATTGCTCACACTCATGGCCCATTAGGTCTGGCCGTGAACAGCAGTATTGGAAACTCTTCCTTATTTGCAGCCACCCCTACTGTGGTCTTTTATTCGGCCACTTTGTCAGCATTTACTGTCTTGGTGCAACAACTTTAGCGTGTTTTGTTTGAAGAGGTGGGTTTAGTCCCACATGTCCTACAGATATAATCTCTGTAGTTTGTAATACTTATAATGCCACTTAATGAAGTCGGTTTTGTGGGCTGGAAACCTAAAATGCTGTCAGAGCTAGCCTAGACATATTAACGGGCCACTTTTATTATCCACTTACTAGAATCAATAGCTTTGGTTGGGTGTAGGGGTTGTATTGGTAAAATCCCTCACTGGTGAGAGAATTACTAGGTCCAAACAATCCTCACTTTACAAACCAGTTTTGTGGGGTTGAGTTAGGCCTAACCTGAATTCTAAGATGAACTATTTTCCTTTGATAAAACTCAGCTTTCTTAGTATACTGTGAATTTTAAAATTAAATTATACTGTTTATCATCCCATTTTCCTCGTATTCTTTTACTATCAAATTGGCAAGTCCACAAGATATCAGCTCGGTGGTAAAAACGTGACACTGTAACCTCAAGGGACGGAGTTCAAATCACTTATAGCACAGTTGTAAAATGACCATCACTGCCACCGTTACTAATAATAGTTTCCCTTTCCCCATTGTTTTTAAATTAGCAAACTTTCCTAAAAATTGGAGTATGATTTAAGTGTTTACTCAATGGATTTTATCTTGAATTGTCCACTATTACTTGTTTATGTCCCAAAATCTAATGAGAAGAGGAGATGGAAAAAAAAAGTAGTGGAGATAACCATAATTTGATGTATTTGAGAAATGTATTAGATTTTGGGGCATGTTTTTTAGAATTGTGATTCTCCAGGATAACCATATGAATGGTGTATAAACTGTCGAATAAGTAGCAGCTTACACACAAACTTCTATGGGATAAAAATATTTCTTTTGGAACCATTGTCTGTCTTTAAATTTTATTGTCTTCTCTACACGTAAGCTTTTGCCTAATATTGAACATTACCCGTTTCTGTTTTATGTTTGTATTATGCATTTTCTCTTGATGTATTTTAAAATTTGACTCTTATATGTGAATAGGTATTTGCGCGGTGGTATAGAGCACCTGAGCTGTTATTTGGTACCAAGCAGTATGGCCCAGGAGTAGATGTTTGGGCTGCAGCCTGCATATTTGCTGAGCTTCTTCTTCGTCGACCCTTTTTGCAGGTAAACCAAGATCATCATGGTGGTTGGGTTATATATGGATTATTTATCTGGTAAATCGCAAATTGTTGATTTTCTAAAAAAGATAAAATTGATGTTTTTTCTTTTGAAATTTACCATTTACTAGACTTTCAACTATTTAATCAATGTTAGGATGAAAATAACTATTAAATTTTATCATGTAGTTCAAATTGCAGTCTCAAAAAACCATTGTAGTTGTTTTACTGAATGAGGAATTAGGATCAGATCAGGAGCTGATGCTGTGGTGTATATATTATATTATATAGAAATTATTGACTACTTCAAAAAAAAGAAGAAATTATTGAATATCTATTAGTTTTGGCTTCTATCTTATTCCTGCTCTGATATTTTTCTTTTGCAGCTTTCTTTATAATCTAAGTGTGCAGCGCCATCTATTGCATTGATTATTTTATTCATTTGTTTTTGTGTGCTTACGCATCTATCTTTCCTTTGGTTAGTAATTTCATGCGTTTGGTTTTATTATTTGGTAGGGATCAAGTGATATTGACCAATTAGGAAAGATTTTTGCTGCATTTGGAACTCCATCTCCTACTCAGTGGCCTGATATGGTATACCTTCCAGATTATGTTGAATATCAATTTGTGCCAGCCCCTCCTCTGCGTACTTTATTTCCAATGGCAACTGATGATGCTTTAGACTTGTTGTCTAAAATGTTCACATATGACCCAAAAGATAGAATTTCAGTGCAACAGGCATTAGAGCACAGGTATTGCCCTAAAATAAATATTCTGTTAAGAAAATAAATTAATTTATTTCCTTTCTTTTTCCCTAATTTAGTCTCTCCTCTTCCACTTCAGATACTTCACTTGCCCTCCTCAACCAACAGATCCAGTTAAGCTTCCAAGACCTGCCCCTAAGAAGGAAATTAAGCCATCAGATTTAAATCCTCCAGAGGGTCCCACTGTCTTATCACCTCCAAGGAAGACTAGGAGAGTAATGCCAGGACGTGATGGACTTGAAGGCAATTCTTTGCAAGGAGATAGGGTTGATGATAATCATGGTAACCTCAAACAGGCAGCTGGTGAGAATACTGGGAAGAATGAGCCTGCACCAATGTCGCTAGATTTTTCTGTCTTTGGATTAAAACCTCCAAATAGACCAACAATTAACAGGTAATACAACTTTAATCATCCAGTAATTTCAAAGTGGCATTATAGTTTGTACTTCGTGCTTTCATCTGTGTCAAACATGAAAAAAGTTGATAATAATATTCTCTATTGAACTTAGATATTGAACCATAGTAAAATGTTATTGACAGAGGAAGATATGGAGGGCTTAATACTGTCTGGTTTGTGCATAATGAAATTTCAAGGTCTAGTGTAATTTTTTTGAAATTTAAATGGTGGAGCTGTGTTAAAGCCAACTATACTAGTACTAGGTGTGGTATACCTAAGTGCTTCACTGTACTGCTGGCTGTAGTCTACATCAAACTTCTGAAACCATGTTGAGTCACAATCTTTATTTTATTCGTAAATAAGATCATTGAGAGCAAAATTATTTTTAGGTGTTGAAATGAATATGCAATTTGCTATGTTGAAAGGCATCACGAGTCTTGACTTGTGAGAAATCTTACTGGAGATGGATCTATAGAATACATTTTCATCTTTTATATATTTAATAATGCTGCCCAAGTGTTTTGTTTGTTATCTATTAATTTCTACATGTAAATGATCTTTTTTGTCTGTTTGTTTTTTATTATTTTTTTTAACTTCTGTTTATTTTGTTTTGCAGCGCTGACAGATCACATTTAAAAAGGAAATTAGATCTAGAATTCCAGTAACCAGAATAAGTATTCTATGACCACCACATTAGAACAAGGTGTTTGATGTAGCTGATAAAATGCTGTGAATGAGCTTTCATTAATTGTATGTCGTTCCTTATTTTTGTCGATCTGCATGAAGCTGCTATGGGTGTTTAGATGTTTAAAAGAAGAAGTTGCAGTGCAAACTGATAAACATCTCATTTCAATAGTAGTTCAGAGACCAAAAATAACTATTATAGAAAAAAAGGTTAACAGTAACCATACTCTCTGGACCTTTTGTTGTCATTTATGTTCGAAGTGTACAAAAAAACACAAAAAACTTGTACAAGTCCGCGGAAGAAGGCCTTGAGTGAGGGCATTTTCTGTAGCCCTTGCTGTATCTGGCTCTTGAGAAAGCAATGCTTGTGGAAACCGATTTTTTTACATTAATTTGTTATTGATCATAAGAGAAACTATTGTTAAACTTTTAAGGGTAAAGTTGTTCAGACAGGTTTTGTTTCCTGAACAAAATATTTAGGAAGAGTTGGTTGATTGCATGCATTTGAATGTGGTTTGTTCCATTTGCTATCCAGATGAATGCTTTGTTGGTTGGCTATTGCCAAAAAGTTTTATAAAATAAAAATTGTATACTTTATACAGCTGTATCTATCTATGATTGTGCTTGTGCCACTTAAATCATGATCTAGAGTACCTTAATCAGTCTAAGCTTTTGGTTTTAGAAGTAAATGTTTTTCCTAGCTTGCACACTCTTTGACAGGTCTTACAAGACCAATAGAGGTAAAACTTTGGTCTTGTTCAAAGTTTACTTAGTTATCTTAGATCTTTATCCTCAAAGTCAAAACATATGATTAGTGAGGGGTTGATATTCTCCTCTTGGATTGCTTTTGTCAACTTATAGTCTTCATATTCATTCACTTCCATCTATATGGAGGTCTCATCTTTATCACTTTGACATTCGTCTTCATGAAAACCACAATTTTTATACCGATTATCCTCATATTCTTCAATCCTTGGTCATTTAAGTGATCCTAAGATTCTTCTTTTATACACATGGCTTGTTCAAACATATCTCTTTTTGCCTTGGTCAGGAGCTTGTGTACACAAGTTATGGTCTAGTCTCAAATCAATGCCTTCTTATTTGATGGGTATCACACAAACATAATCTACCCTATGGATTTTATGAATTGAGTACAAGAGATTTGATGTGTGAAGCACTCAAAATTCAGCAGATGATCTCTTTAGGGTTCATATATTTTCTTTCTTTAATTTAGTTCCATTATGTGGTTTTAATAGGTGCTAAGTGGGAATTGGGAAATCACACATTCATGATACTTAAAAGATTAAATGTAAAACCATGCCTATAGTATATATTTTCTTTATTAAGTGCATCCTCATTTAAATTCTAATTCAAAAGATAAAATAGTTTCATCACCAGTATTGGTAGATTATATGCTAAGGAATAGTTATGGTTTGCAATAAGTACATGACACTCTGTCTCCAATTACCAGTTCCCTCATAAAGTTTCTAAAAATAAAATTCTAAAAGAAGTTCTTCAACTATTGAGCAGTGGAAGTGCATTGGTTTGTACTCCACTTCCTTGTGCTCTTGTTGCTGCCTTATTTGCCTAAACAATGAAGATAATGTTGTTAAGACTCATTTTTAGTTGATAATAAAAATAATTTGAGTATAGTAGAGTAAATAGTCATTTTAGTGTTTGAATGTGTGAGTTGCTATGACTATAGTATCTAAATCTATCAAAATTTCAACAATATTCTTGAACATGCTTTTGTTAGTTAGATTGTTTATCATAGGTGTCTTTTGTTGGTTAGTTTGATCTTTAAGTGTTTCTTCTGTTAGTCAGCTTGGACAAAATAAAAAAGGAACAAGGTTTATTATAGTCAATAATAACAACATAATGAATTAATATATTTTTAAGTCGTTAACTTACAGGTGGTTGAAGGTGAAATTTGCTACTCTTCCCTTCAATTATCATGGTTGGTGGCTTAGTCCGTTCACCTTACTAGACATAGGCTAATTATTGTTGTTTTCTAGTTTGGTTCTTTTGGTTTAAGCTACTGCCTTGTAATTATTGTTTATACCTTGTTTTGACTTTGATATTTCTTCATCGGCACATCTGTATTAGGAAGGCCTTTTGTTGTGGTAATATAATTCATTTTACCCACTTCAATTTTTTTTAATCCCTCAATTTACCTTAATTTAATTGAGCATAAGTCAAATATAATAGCTACGGCCCCAAACAAATGTTTGTAGGGATTTAAACTAATCAATGAGCTGTTCCCGTGAGCTTAGTTCAGTTGATAGGGGCATTGCATAATTTATGCAGAGGCTGGGGTTCGAACCCCGTACATCCCAACTAATCAATGAGCTCAACTGCTAACACTTTTCAGAAACTAGAGAGTGAATATTTTTTCTCTCTTTCAAATGGGAGCAAAGAACCTTGGGAAGTAGTGGATGAGATGATAAAAATAAGTTGTCGTGAAGGTGGGGTTTGAATCGGTTAAATATGCTCTTTTGAAGAATAGTCCGTATATTTCATTAAATATTTTTAAAATCCTCATATTTTATCTCCGTTATCAAAATTAGTCATGCTTTTAATTCTTTAACGGAATGTTGATGTGACAGTTAGTGGGTCTCAATTATTTTAGGATTAAATATGTTTTTGGTTCTTACATTTTACGTGACTTTGAAAAATAGTCTTTACATTTTAATAAATGTTTTTGAAGAGGTGGAACAAAGAGTTTTGTCGCAAGCATGTTGGTATTCTTGGTTTAGTTTTTGGTCATGGGGTGTTTTCCGTAGTCTTCTTGGTTTCCTTGTGTATCCTTTTTTTTTTTCCTTTAAATTTTTGGGAGTTGTTGTGTGGGGTAAGAGGTTCTACCTGTTTTGGTTTTAACAAGCATTTTTTTCTTTTTTTATGTTTGGAAAGGTATTACTTTGGTTTGTATAGCCTTAACGTAGCCGTTTCTATTTTTCTCCCTTAACTGTTTTTTGGAAAATATGTTTGTTAGACATGTAAAAGGTGTATACATTATCCCTGCGAGCTTAACTCAGTTAGTAGGGATATTGCATATTATATGTAGGGGTCGGGGTTCGAACCCCAGACACCCCACTTCTCCATAATTAAATTGTGTGAGCTCTAACCACTAGACTACTTGACAAAAAAAAGTAAAATAAAAGTTGTATACATTGTGACAGAGATATAAATAAGCTTTTCATTAATGTGATAGGAAAAAGAGTAGAGAGGAAATACAATATTCAATGAATGTAGAAAAAAATCAGGGTGTTTAAATAACATCGTTGGATGGTTGTTACCTTTCTTTTTGGGCCAGAGGTTTTTATGTATCCTCACCTCTTTCGTATTCTTTGTGGAATTCTGCTTTTTACCTAGCAAAAATCATTTGCGCCCAAATGTATTTTTAAATATACCCTTGCGTGAGTTAAGTCACGCAGCATGGCGTGACTTAACTCACACACCCCTAATAGCACAGTGTGACTTAAGTCACGTACAACTGGCCGGTGCGCGAGTTAACTCACGTAGGTTGATTGGTGGTCTGAGCTCAAGAACACATATTTTTTGGACGGTGGTTAGCTTTTTTACAAGTTTTCTACACGTTTTTTTTTACCAGTTTTACATGTTTTTTTACTACGTTTATTGTATTTATAACCTATGTTACCATTCCCACCTATAAATACCCCTCCAAACTTTCCCATTTCCTCACATCATCTCACATTCTCTCCTCCTCACTCTATCCCCCTATAAATCTCCTTCTTTTCCTTCTTATTTTAGTCTTTATTTTGGTGTAAAATGAGGCCAATCGAGGGGTAAAACTAGACCAATCGAGGGGTAAGAATAAGCTAATCGACCTGGGGTAAAAAGAGGTCAACCGTCGGGGTAAAACTAAATCTACTTCTTTTTACCCCTAAAACTTTTTACCGTGGATAAAAAGAATCTTCTTGGTGTATAAAAAGAACCAGATTTAGACTTACCCCAATGGTTGATGTCTTTTTACCCCAAGCAGATTGGTCTCTTCTTAACCCAAGGTTGGTCTCTTTTTACCCCAAGGTTGGTCTCTTTTTACCACAAAGAAGTAGATTTAGTAAATTCGAATAAAATGTATCAATTATTGTAATTGTATCAATAATATTAATAAAATGAGATGTTTTATGTATTATTTTTGTTCCATTCTTTTTATTTATATAGAATAAAAAATTGAGACCAACCTTAGGGTAAAAAGAAAATTTATAAGAATAAAATGTATCAATTAATGTATCAATTTTATTCCATTCTTTTTATTTTATATAGAATAGAAAATTTCTTGGTGCGTGACTGTGTTGTGCGTGACTTAAGTCATACGATGCTATTAGGGGTGCGTGAGTTAAGTCACGCAACATGACTTAATTCACGCAGCGTGACTTAACTGACACAGGGGTATATTTGAAAATACAGTTGGGCGCGAGTGATTTTTGCTGGTAAAGAACATAATTCTTCTTTGTGACCTTCCTTCCTCTTTGCTTCCTTATTAAGAGGAAAATCTTTCTTAATATAATTTTGATGATTCAAAAATAAATTAATTAAAATTGACTGTCTATTATTTTTTTCTACTAATTTTTATTTCTATTTTAAAACCCAAATTAATTTTGAAGGTATTTGCTTTTCACACATTTAAGATTACGAATAAACTCTTTCAAAATCCCATTAAACATTGTGTTTCGAATTTGGTTGACTATCTTTACACCAAAATTTATATTATTGGTTTTTTGTTTTGGAATAAGCTTGCACTAATAATATAATAATGAAGAGATCGACAAAAGTTTACAATCATTATTTTTTTTTACATTGACAATCATGAAGTTAATAACATGTCCGAGCTTCATAAATATTTATGGTATTCATATTTATTTACCTTTGGATTATAATGTTTGACATGATCTTTAAATAGTTGCCAATGACAAGGTTTTTCTTTATATTTACCACACTCATAAGAGGAACGAAAAGCAATAAACTTTCTTCTTTTCTCAAAGGGTCTCATATCTCGCATGACGACATCGCAATACAATTCTGATGAACCACAGAACCCCACAAGCAGGTTCATCCATTTTACTTTTATGGTTCCATGGGTTCATACCCCAGAAACAATGATATTCAATTCTGGTTATAATTGTTAACGTAAACAAAAAGTGGTTATAATTGTTGGAAAAAGAAAACTTTCAAGATGAACATTTATATGCTTTATGTTAAACAAATAACATTAATTAATTTTTTATATAACTTATCTATGTGACTACGGGTGTTGTGGATAGGAGTGGAAATAGGTTGGCGGAGTTAGGTTTTTCAAAACTTAAGCCTGGTCTGTCAAAATATTAATTAACGTCTACGTTTGACATATAGTATGTCATATGTTTATTTTTAGATCAGACTATGTCCTTAAAAATCTGATATGACCTGTTAAACTATTTAAATGTCTTTTTCGTATGAAGGTATCTAAGTATGTGTATCTATTTTGAAATAGACCAAAGAAATGTAAAAAATGACCAATGAGACTAAACTTTTTTCTAATATTTAACATGATATTTTAGAGAATTTAAGTATATATGATACCATTTTTTTTTTGAGGAAGTATATGATACCATGTTTCAATTATAGTTTATAATACTACATTTAAATATGTGAAAAAAATATGATCTTATATTATTATTATTATTTGAATTACCTCTACTTCTTTATTGGGTTAATGTACGTCTTAACCAAATACTATCTAAGGTTTATATAAACAATGGTTAATCTTAAGGGCCAAAGTTTCTAGGACATCCAGATGTCGTATTGCTCCATACCAATTTGCCATAGACTTATACTCCCACAAGTAATTGACTTCAGAATTTTGTGTTGTTCTATAATTATTTAAGGGAGTTATACTCGCACAAAGGTAGCAGATGTCAGATATCATATTGCTCTCAAAAACTGGACTTACACTTGCACCAATTATTTAGACCCTAACCCTCATACCAAGAACTAAGAAACTTGTTATGATAATTGCATATAACATGTTCACAATGTCTTAATGGGGTTGCACGAACCAAGAAACAGAGAAAGAGATTTTGTTTTTCCCGACTCATTAAGATATGTCGTACTTCATTAAACAAGGAATGATAATTTTTTCAATTGGAACCAAAAAAACCTTTGGAAGTGTGGATGAGATAAAAAAAGGTGTCGTGGAGGTCATGTGATCTTTGCGGATGCATGGAGAGATGAAGTTTTCAAGAGATGGAATATGAAGTTTTGTATAAGGCCTACTTGTAAAAGGTCTTGTGTGACAAGCTTCTAATGTATAGTTTTTAGAGGCTATTTTTTTTTCCGGGGGTGTTTTTGATGGTCTACTTGGTTTATTTTTGTTTTTTTGTTGTCTTTGGGAGTTGTTGTGTGGTGCGGGAGGTTCTGGCTATTATGGTTTTTTTTAAAGTATTTTTGTTTTGTTTGATTAGCAGCGTCTCACTTTAATTTGTTTAGCCCTGATGTAGCCGTTCCTGTTTTTCTCCCTTTTAATGGTTTTGGAAAATGTTTGTTAGACAATTAAAAGGTGTATATATCTTGAGAGAGATATAAATACGAAAGGGTGATCTTATAGGAGGAGTGAGTTAGAAAGAAAATAAAGTGAATGGGTGTGGAAAAAATTAAGGTATATAAATATCAGTTGGATGGTTTTTGGATTTATTTTTTGGCTATAGGTTGGTTTTGTATCCTCATTTGTTTTGTATTATTTTTTTACCTTCATCTACACTCCTTGTTAAACGCAAGACCTCTTATAATAAAATTTACTTCAAATTGATCGACTTTTATTTATTTATTTCATTAAATTTTAATTTCAATTTTAAAATCCAAATTAATTTTAAGGTATTTTCAACACTTAGCATTGGCTTTTCTTCATAGGTCATTCTGTCAACAAAAGAAACACCAACACAGGGGCGGACACACTTGTGGACTATGTGTGGCATGCAATTTTCCTCTTTTATTATTATAAATAAAACACATGTTAAGAATAAGACCAACAAAACTCTTTTTCCCTTCCATTACCTGACCCTCGCGAGCTCTCTCTTTGTCAACAACTCTCTATCCTCCTTCTCAACTCTCTCTCTCTCTCTCTCTCTCTCTCTCTCTCTCTCTCTCTCTCTCCTCCCTATCCTTGACACAACAATTATCATCATCTCTCTCTATCTCTATCTCTCAGTCTCGAAACTCTCTGCCAGTCTCAACAACAATTCTCACTGCCAACAACTCTCTCTCTCGTAAGAAGAAGAGATTCTATATCTCTTTCTATTTCTCTCTCGATTCTCACAGTTTCACTCACTCTAAGGCAAGCCATTTAATCTCCAATTTCTCCTTCCTTCTCCAATTGCTTGTTTTAGGGTTTCAAAATTGAGTATGCTTTGTCACTTGTCAATAATACCAAAAAATAATTACAAGAAATGAGGAATGAGGAGTGGGAAGAACTTATATCTAAGTTTATTAAAATTTTATTAAACATGATATTAAGGTGCTTGATATGGATGAACCGTATGCACAAAGGAAGAAACCCAGACAACACTATTCAACTTCTCTAGTATTTTTTGAAGGTGAGAAAAACCAC
>Ga0228710_1004639_pt1 | contig 21647 bp, 13 predicted proteins | sample MedpolnodulmetaG_FD_177995 | JGI IMG/M metagenome (GOLD analysis project Ga0228710, IMG submission 177995) | Root nodule microbial communities from Medicago polymorpha collected in Santa Monica, California, United States - pink nodules | ecosystem: Host-associated > Plants > Roots > Nodule...
ATCGTACGATAATAATAATGAAAATGGTAGTACTTTTGCAATCCTTCAGGGATTAAAAATTTGAGTTCTACAAGAACTACATACTAAGTTTGATAAACCATTTGTGCAATCCTTCAGGGATGCATTAGTGTTGAACTCATCAGAAATTCATAAATATTGATTTTTAACTGATCCTTCAAGGATGCACTAGAACTGAATTCTTCGGGAATTTATTAAGAAATTTTATATGTGCAATCCTTCAGGGATGCATTAGTATTGAATTCTTCAAGAATTCATTAGAGCTTCTTTATTTCTCTTTAAGCAGTCCTTCAAGGATGCATGAATGTTGAATTAAAATAAATAAACACTATAATTTGCATAACAAAAATTGTGTGTATCTATAAGGTACTGATTCCATTTGATGGAATTATAACAGTAACCTATAATCATCGATACAAGAATATAATTATCACAACAATTAAATAGGCACAACAACAAAAAAACCAATTTCTAATGATCCTATTCACGTATATACACAATTATATGATATCCAAGGGAAAAAAAACTATGAATTAGTGAAATATATTATATCAATACCTTTTCAGTGATTAGAGCGTGCTGATAACGTGTTATGAAATTAAAGAAATAGGAACATGAATAAAGTAGAGAGAAGTAGAGAAGGAGAAAGAAAGAGAAGAGAGATGATTCTATTATTCTCTTGTGTTATACAATTAGGTTACATATGAGCTCTATTTATAGAAAAATACAATGACTTGGTGGGCAAGCATAATATAGCTCAATAAGCAAACAATATGACCCAATAACCCAATTGCTATATGGACATCCACTTATAATATTCATAACAATTGCTTTATTTGATTTAAAATTAAATTTGTAAAAGTTTCTTTCTTGCGCCACGTGGCATACAATGATTGGGTCACGTGGCACTCTGTTAACTTTCACTTTTTTTAACGTTTGACTAACGGCAGGGATCAAAACCAATTATTTTATAAAGTGCAGAGACTAAAACCAAACAAAAAAAAATGCAGGGACCAGACCCAAGAAATAGTGTAACTGTAGGGACTAATGACATATATAAGCCAAAAAAAAAAATTAGACCAGATACATCAATTAATCATCAATTAATCAATTAATTTAAAAAATGATTTTTTTTTCCTTCTTATAATAGTGTCCTGTTAATTAAAAAAAATACTCCCTCTTTCCCATAGCAATTTGCCAAAAAAATTAAACCAATTTCACTTTTCAATACAATATTAATTACTTTTTTTCAATTATAACTTTAATTAATACTACTTTCATCATTCTCAATTCAATATATTGTAATTTACATTTATGATAATGAAAAATGCACAAATACTTGACAAGACAAACAAAACTATTTTTTTTCTCTTTTTAACTTATACATTTTTTCTTAAGAATAATGCTTGCAACACTCAGTTTTCGACACTCTCACAAACACTCACTTCTTTACTAGTTTAAATTATGGTGAGTCTCACACTTTGGAAATGAGTTCCACTGAAAATAGTGGGACATACATTAATTTCCTCCAATAAGAGAGTGTGTGTTAGAAATAGTGTTGAAAAGAGAGTGCCCTTGGCATTCCTCTTTTCAAATTCCTCTTTTTTTAATATATGTGAAATAAGTAAAAGACCCACTTATAATGGGACGGATGAAGTAACTAAAAATTAGAGTTGTGTTTTGACCAATTAAAAATTGATAATATAATTTGACACAATATAAAAATATATCCCTTACTCTTATGCCAACCTAATGCAAAAGGATTATAGCGAATCCCATTTAGGATACAATGAAATCCTTGACGTGACTTGCACATTCACATCAAGCATATCGATAATGGTAATTTACAAAATAAAGTTCCGTCAAATTCTCTGTTGCACTAGAAAAAAGAATAATTATTTAGTACTATTTTTGGCAGAATTCTAACACACAACAGTTTGATTTTCTATCTATATTTTTGAATTATTTTTTGCCTCCAAAGCATCTCTATTTAGTATTTATAAAGAAACTCACGTCCTTCGGTAAAGAGTAACAACTCTTCAAAACAATTTGTTCATGAATAATTACATTGATTTAATTCTAAAACATTACATCTTTTCTCTAAAAGTATCTATTCAACCATTGCATCTTATCTCGCAATTAAATTTTTTTTAATGTGTATATATAGGCCGCCACTCTCTGTCACTTTACGTATAAAAATCCAGAGTCAGAGGCTCACACTTCAAGTCTTCTTTCATTTTTTTCAATCGTATTTTCCATTCTCCCTTTGTCTGGTTATGATAGCTTTCAATAACCATAAACCACCAAACCAAATCTCATCTTCTCCAACACTTGATTTTCCTCAATATAGATATTTTCGATAACGTTGAAAACACCGCTTTACCCCTACCTGCAAAATACACCACCATGTCAAACTCAAATGTAAAAAACCACCGTAACAGCCATGTGGAAACTCACAGGCGAGGTAGATTAACAGAGAAATCATCATCTTTTCATGGTCACACTTCTGCAACACTGTCCAGTGCAAAACTCCGGCGGCCAAAGACTATGCCGGACCTTGTGCAGGACAGGAAGCGTGCGGCAATGACTACGTCGCTGCCGGAGTTTTTTCCCAGACAGCCGACGAAGTTACTCATTAAGGTTACGATGATGGGCAGCCTTGGTCCCGTGCAAGTGTTAATGTCGATGGAGTCGACGGTTGGAGATTTGATAGCGGAGGCTGTACGGTTGTATGTCAAAGAAGGTCGCCGTCCAATCTTGCCGTCGAAGGAAGCTTCTTGCTTTGATCTTCATTACTCACAGTTCAGCTTAGAAAGTAAGTTATGTTTCCAATTTTAGTTTTTACTTCAAGTATAGTTCATAAAATATTTAATTTAATTTGATGATATCGATCATATTATATAGATGAATTCGCAGGTACATGTAGTTGACATTGTGTAGTTAATAACTTACTTGAAGTAAGACTTATTTAATGGAGATCTTTCCGCCGATTTCTATCCGAGGAGGATGAGAAGATTGGAAGGTAACGGGCCAAACCAATCATCCATATGGTGAAACCGGCGGAGTAAAACTTATTTGGTTATTACAACCCTAAATCAAAATGATTTGAAAACATGTGCAAGTGAAAAAGGATAAAAGAAGAGAATCAATTAAATTAAAATAATGCATATCTAATATGATTAATTGATATGAATTTTTTAAGTGTGTGACCGAACATATTTAATTATTATTTTTTGTTGGAGGGAAATTGATTTGTTTTATGGGTGCAGGTTTAGATAGAAATGAGAAGTTGAGGGAAATTGGATCAAGGAACTTTTTTATGTGTCCAAAGAAGTTTGAAGAGAGTGACAATGGAGGAGACCGTAACGTAACGACATCGTTTAGTTCATGTTCCAGACAAGCTGAAAAAGTGAGCAAAGGTTTTGGTCTTTTAAAGTGTATAGATTTCTTGCTATGAAATGATTGGGTGAGAACAAAACAAATCACCACTTGCCAGTATTTCCAATAATTTATTGTTTATTTATATATTCAAAATAAAAATAAATCTGTAAATCAATGAAATTATTATTATTATTCAACAATAATATCAATGATTATACATAATATTATACATAGTGATTTCCACTTTTTAAGAAACTAAAATAGGTCCCGGAAACCAATCTCTTGTGATTATACACAGTGATTAATGAGCTCAAATGATTATGTAATTATTATTTAAATGTTTTTTTCTCTTACCTTTTTCCATTTATGTGTATCCGTAACTAAAATTATTTGTGTTTGTAACAAAGCAAGTGTCCTCGAATTTGAGTTTGCCAAATTTTACTATCAGTCTATCACAAACACTTATTTATTGAGTTGATACCTCATCACAAAATTGTGAATCAAAGGGCTAACATATAACATGTTGCTTGTAAAATAAGAGGTCGGCTATGATAGTTGTATATTTGCGGAAATGGACAAGCAATGCCATGTCCTGAATTGATCTATTGTCATGTTTTTTTCTTGGTTTTAATTCTTTGCGTTGTTGTTTCATATTTTTCCTCCATGTTATGTTACGCAATGCTGTCTTGAAAGTCTAAGATAGGTCTACATCATTGATTTTGATATTTTCCTTATCGAGGAATATCATTTATTATTGGTTTACTAGGACAAAATGAAAAATAGTACTGTAAAATTTTTTATAAGCTATATGATGGTGAATTTTGCTATGAGATTAATCAAAATTAAAAATAAGATATCGTAGACTACCGAAAGATTAATAAGAGATAAGGAGGAACGGAAAAAAAAAATAGAAGAGAAAAGACATGTGTAAGTCTTTCCTTAAAAAAAAGAAGACATATAAGTCTTATTTGTATGACACCAATCCACCAATCTTATAAGTTACGAGCATACTAATGGAGTAATGGTCTAAAATAATAAATCACTAACTTACAAATTAAGGACATTTAACTTAGGTGAAGAAAGCTTATTAGGAATTGAATAACTATCTTTATCTTTATTTGTATTGCTATTAAATCTAGATTAGGTCTGATTAACCTTAATCTTGCTTTTTTTGTTGGGCTTAATTAATATTTGTGAGAAAAAAAAAGACATACATGGATTCGAACAGTAGCAGTGTTATTGATAGCGAGAAGATGTATCCTGAAAGAGAAATTGACCAATCAAAAAGTAGTGCTGAGCGGATATCATGGGAGGTGGGGACAAAAAGTTGAAATCATGAAATCATGGGTGAGTGGCATACATGCCACGTGTATCGTGAAACTGTCGCTGGACATTGTTTCGCTTGAAATATCATTTTCCTTCGAACGGGTTGCACATGTTATCATTTTTCAACTTTTTACCACTAAGGCCACTCACGTTTTTACTTAAATGATGTTGCTTTCATTTTATGTATTCAATACAAAAATTTCTTTCTCCTTCAATCTCGGGTCCTCTCTCAATCTCCACATAATCCCTAAATCATTTTCATCTCTCTCTCATGATCATGAAACTCATCTCATTCACTTTCATCTCTCTCACGATCATGGAACTGACCCTGATTTCCACCGTCGATGACCTCAACAACAACATCTCGCCGCCCCAACTGCCACCTCCACAACAACAACCGAGATCCATGTACCGTCTCGCATCAATGTGCGACATCAACTGCAATTGTTGGTAACTCTCTCTCTTACTAATCCACGTCGTCTCGCATCGATCTGTGTCATCTATTGTCAATGTTCGCTATGTTTTCTCGTTGGTAACTCACATTATCATTTCTGTTATTAGATCTTCCATTGTATTTGATTGCTATGTTAAAATTATATTTGAAATCTTTGTTGAATTTTGTCAATGCATCATCATTGAATATTGAAGCTAAGATCCTCTACTGAATGTATTTTCTTGGCAGAGGAAAGTCTATCAGATTTATGTTCCTTCTTATAGGTGAATTTTGAAGCTAAGATCCTCTATTGTTGTTAGCGGGTCTTCTTACATCTCCATGTTGTTGACTAGATCATGATCATGACGACTTGGTTGATTTTGTGAACCTTCAAGTGAAAGTTAGCTTCTAGTTCACACCATGTGCTTGAATATTGAGGCCTATGCATATGTTTTACGAGAGATGATACGTTGACACCCCCATGTGGCAACATACCACTTTACACCTTCCATATGCCAATAAAAAATAAAAAATAGTGACAGCTCAAAAAAAAAATTGAGAGTGTTCCCCTCTGTCTCTCTATTCCTTCACCCTTTTTCTCATTTCTCCCTCACCCCAAAGCTCACCACCAACGTCATCAGCCCATTTTTTTCGGTGACGACGAATGAAACAACGATCTCCCATCCTTTCGTTTCAGATATAGGCTACCTCTGTCCTACCAACTCATTCGTTGTTGTCGTCTTCGTCAACTTCTTTACCTCTGTCGCTCCCTCCTTCGTCCTCCTTACACCTCACTGCCACGCCGTCACTCAACTCCGGCGTAAAAAAGCAACAACCACTCTCCCATCCCAACGTTTTCCTCACCGCCTCTGGCGTCAAACACTTAGATCTACGCCGCCATCCATACTCCGACATCAAAAAGCTCAGATATGTACAACCACCCTACCACAGACGCCTAACAATCATATCAGCGCCACTACCCCCAACACCGACGCCCCCACCATCATCATCACCCCCATCAAAGAAGAAAGGGCAGAGAGAGGGCGACGATGAGGCAAAAGGCGGCAGAGGGTGATCAGAGAAGAAAGAGAGCTCTTTGAGTGTGTGAGAGAGGGGAGAGGGAGAGAGGTTTGTTTCACTTTTGCAGAGGAGGGTGGGAGAGAGTGAAAGAATTGAAAAAAAAAGGGTTTGTGAAACTACCAAAATACCCTATCACGTAGGGTGTGTACAAGAGTGGTAAGAAAAAAGGGTGTCCATGAATCATTTCTCATGTTTTACTGAAGCTCCACAATGTACGCCAATGTTTCTGTTGAAGGAAATAAGGTGTACCTCATGAGCAATTAATGCATTCTTCGCGCTAATGGTTTAACGCTTCACGGCTAATAATATGTTTCTTCTCCAAACTGAGGGGCTGCACATGCAAAAGGCACTCTAATGCCAAAATCTGGTAGTGTTATATCAAGTAGCAATGGTATTATTGGTGATTTATTGAGCGATCATACCTAGGAAGAAAAACCCATATTTAAAGTGATGTGCTCTTGCAGCGGACTTTTGTTTGTTGTTGTCGTTGCTCTTGAGATTACTTCGAGACGATTCAAAGAATAATTTGGTTGGACCTTTCAGGTTCATACCATTACACTTGTCACATAAAAAATTATAATAACTAAGTTTTATTTAGCAAAAGTGTTATTTATTTATATTTTCTAAACTTTTACTACTCATAAAGTGAATGTTTTTTACAATAAAATGTAAAAACATTAGTATAATGTTTAAAAACAATGGAGTCATATTTTTCCTTACAAAATGGTCTTTATTAAAATACAAAAAATAACTCATTGATCCAAAAACAAAAGACCGTGAATGTGCCGTAGAAATAAGAAGAGACTCCAAACAATAAAATAAATATAGTGTTATGAAAATATATATTGATGAAGAGAAAGAGAGGAAAGTGAGAGAAAGAGTATTTCTTATGTATATGTTTCTATTACAATGCATCTTATTTATAGGGAGATACAAGAGTATGAAAATTGGTTAATGAGTCAAATGTTTGGCCCAATAACTAATGGACATCCACTATAATATATTCATAACACTCCCTCTTGGATGTCCACCGAGGATATGCCTCATTAAAACCTTAATAGAAAAAAAACCCAGGAAAAAATTCTAGTGAAGGAAAAAAAGTACAATATCCTTGTGAGTGTGAACTACCTCGTTAAAAATATTACCAGAAAAATCCAACGGGATAAAACCATGGTGAAGGGAAAAAGAGTGCATCAGACATTTATTACTCCCTCTCATGAAGACAAATATCTCTAAGACGACGAAGATCAATCCTTAATACAAGTTTCTCAAAAACTTTACGATGACTTTGCTGAAAAATGTGGTTATCTTGATATCTTTATCCAAATTGACAGTGCTTGAGATGTTATCTTCATATTAAATTGTTGAAAGAGCTTCCTTATGAGAAAAACACAAGTTTCTTAAATGTGTAAAATCATAACCCCTTACCACTTTCTTGATGTAACTAACATTTCCAAGTGCTTGAGCAAATTGTATGTTTGACTTTGTTCCAATAACTATTATCGACAAGAATAAAATTTCACAATATATATAATGTGTTAGTTTCCTTGTTTGAACTAAGATATGGTACTTCAGGACCAAATCAAGTTCATCATTTTCTTGAGGCATGATATGATTTTTTTTCATGTCAAATGATATCACAATCATTCTAGTACATATTCACCTAGATTTGTCCATATAAAATTATTTTAATAAATTTGTTGATGCACAACATCTCAGTCAAATAGTAAATTTGTAAATCCAAACAAACTTTTTGCATCCAACATATTCATTTCAAACCTTTCTATAATCAACAAATTTAAGGATCTCTTGAGAAGTTCTGATAAATATTTATACCATCATTCTATCATCAAATATAACAAATACATTTTCTAATCTTTAAGATTGACAAATGATGTCATCTCTCTAACAATTTTAACAGTATGTCTCGCGAAACTTAAATCCTTCAAGGGGTTTTATATAAGCATCACTATCAATTGAGTCATACATTGTAACACATATTTCATATAAATTGAGCCTCTCATGTGCTACTAAACATAATCAAGAAAATTTCTTCAACCCATTTCAGGTAAATTATTCTCTTAAACATAAATGACAAACATTTATCAATTCACTTTTGGTGAACATATCAAACTCATTCTAATTCTATTTTCACACGAAAAATCATATATATATATAGTTAACTTCACACCTTCAAGTGTGCATATTACGAGTCTAAAAAGTTTTACTTTACATAATGAGTTTGATTTCACTAGAATTTTCTCTTTCCAATTGCATATATTTTCTTTATCTACCATTTTTAATCCATTATCATCATTATCACATATAGCGCTATATTATATGCAAAAACATTATCAACGTTGACTTTTATTTCTGGTTCGATCTCATTCCATTCAAGACATAATTTATCGAGATCTCTTTATTTTCATAAGTTTCAGGTACCTGATCAGTTCTTTTGGAACTTAAAAATCAATTATGTCAAATACTCTTATGGAATTTCCATATCCTCATGTGGTGTCGTCTTTCTTTTTAGCTCATTTTCTTTCTCGAGGATTTTGTTCATTGGATCCGATTTTTCTACCATGCTTCAAGCGTGGTCAAGATTCATTTGTACCTTTAGATTGTCCAATAGGGACATCCATTTTGATTTGAGCATTGACGGCTGATATTTTGTTTGGTTAACTTTACAAATTAATAATGTCTTGAACTTCTAGTTCATATTCATTTATACGAGGATCAAGATGGGATAAAAATAATTCATTTGAACTTTTAGTTCATATTTTTATTCGCTTATCATCTCCCTCTAATATTGGGCAAATATTTCATTCATTTATAATTAGTCTACTAGACATAACTAGTCTGCTGGGCTATGAACAAGTCTCCAATTATTGGTTCAAGAAGATTTATAATAGATGGAGATTCATATCAATTATAGTTTTCCAATATTCTCTTACAACCCATCTAAGTGCATCATATTGGAGCAATTGAAACATAAACAACACATCCAAAAATGCTTATATGAGAAATATTAGGTTTATAAACCAAAAAAGAAATTGTAAATTAGGGGATGACATGCATATGATAACTTGTTGGCTTGATACAAATCAATGTCTCGCAATGCAAGATTTTATATTCCCAAGTACAAACTTGAACCATCTTATCTTATAACTATTGATCGTATATTTTACATTAGACGTCTAATGAATGGATCTTCAAGCCCGTTTTTACAGATGAACATATGTTACCGAATGTTCAATATAAATTTCCATATACGCTCAATACTTATCAAATGAGGAAAATGAGATGTTAGTCAAACGATTTCAAAAACTTCTAGTTGTGAGTTAACAATAAACATACATGTGACCATAGTTGATTCATCAATTGAAGTTATAAAATATCTACATGGTCCATGTAACGCCCTATTTCTACTAAGCGATAAAACACGCAAATAAAACATTTATTCAAGAAATAGACGCTACGTCTTCAACGAATATTATACAACATGCATATATAAATTCTCAACAGTCGCAGCGGATATAAATCATACATCTCCAAAGTATACATGCCATGAGATCAATATACATCATCATATAAAATCTCCAAATCCCGACATATGGGTCAAATCTCAATAACAAATAAATCCAACAAAACATGAAGACCGACTTCCTATTCAGAGCCTAATCTAAGACTTCAAGAAATAGATAGACGAGGTAACCCCGCTATCCTCAAGCACTCACCAAGCAAGCAACAAAACTAATCATGCACGCCGTCTATCCATTCATACAAATAGGTAGGCGGTCCACCATAGACCACTGGGGATAAGCTTCACATCAATCATAATCAACATATGAAAACATAAGTATTCAAGGATTCATACATATCACATATAAATACTCATCATTCCTAGAATACTAACATCACATGATTATTATCCCCCATTCTTTACACCTCAAGCTATCACATTACTAACATAGCATAGCAAGCATATTTAATCACTAATTAAGTCATCGACATAAGCTCATCATTTATCAACATCAATCAATGAAAGGATTACTCACCTTATTCCTCATTTAGCATAGTTAACTCAACAAGTACAATTCATCATTTCAAGGTTATAAGCAAGCAATCATCATTATCAAAGAAATCATCACATCATATGTATATACATATACAATTCTCACCTCATTACTATTACCAACATAGTTATCATCAAATAGATTCACCAAGTGTATAAGCACAAGCAAGTAAGACATGCAATTAGAGCATAATTCAATTATTCACAACCATCAACAAAATCCACCAATGTACATATACACCAATCCACACAATCACAACATTCACCAAATTTCACCAATGCACAAATTCAACAAGTCACATATTCAATTATGACACGACTCATCAACTCTTCAAATGCATGCAATGTTCTAGACTCTGCTAGATGCATGTGGTACCATACTTCTCCAAGGTCGTCACCTCATGATGCAACAAAAACATCATAGTCAACGGCTATAATCAACGGCTATATGGATACAAGTATCCAGTCAACGGCAATATGGATATAACATCCGACACGACATATGATGCATGAACATATGACTCAATCACCCATTCATATGTTCACAACAATTCAACGGCTATAATCAACGGCTATATGTATATACATGCATTCATCGCCAATCACACCCAAATTAGCATGTATAAACTCACCACCAACAATCAGTATCATTTGCATACGATAATTCAACAACATAATTCATCATCATGATTTAGCATATATGCATTCACCAACAATATCACCATCAATTAACATGTATGCAAGTAATCAACATCAACAACATTATTACCACTCAACAACTCTGTATAATTTCTCACGATTCAAGTAAAGGAGAATATACGTTATACTAAGATAAGTATCATTTCAACACCTAAAAATCATTCATACATCTTCATGTAATCATACAAAGCTATTCACAAAAGATTTGTCAAGTAATTGGTCTTAAAGATTATTTTCGACAAAGTTTGTCTCTCATTTTACAACTTTAAAATATTTGAGACAATTGAACCAAAACCAAGTAAATAAACTCTAGGGCCTCGACTATGTAGACACTTAGATCACATATGAGTGTAGTTAGATATACATGTGCATTTCACCGTCCGACTACGACAAAATCATCAAAATCATAAAGTTACGACAAGTTCGTACCATTTCTTCTATATTGCAAAACCAAATCATTTTCAAAACAAAACCAAGTTAGATTCAACAAGACATAGGTTAAATAATCTTAAACCTCTTAATTAAACTCCTAATACTCAAGTTTTGAAGTTTGGAAACATTCCATAAGTTTTGGGTTGACTTAGAAATAGTTGTGCTAAATTTCCTTAAAATTTCTCCAAGGCCCACTTGGAGTGTTTTCATCATAACTCAAAATCTAAAAATCATTTTGATGTCAAATAAAAGCCATTGGAAAGCTAATTCAATTATCTAAAACTTTCATGTTTACACCAAAAGCCAATTCAAAACAGAAAAGGGCGAAAAATGTGAATGTTTTCCAGATTTGGCTGACAAAAAATCGGTGGCCAAATTGCAGCATTCGGGGCCCGATTTTTGTCGAACCAAAGCTGGAAAAACAGCCCAGAATTCGGTGGCCGAGTTTGGCAGTTCGGTGGCCGATTTTGGACTTCACAACAGTTCAAAAATCAGCTTAACAATGCGTTTTTCACTTAAGAATCACTCTTAAAGCACTAAACTCAAACACAACACTCCCAAATCAATTCAAAACATTGTCTAAGGTCATAACACTTGTAATACCCACTTACACGACTTCAAATTATCATGTTCATACCAAAATTATAATCAACCCATTTTTATATTCAAACTCATTAAAGAACAACAACTTTATCACAACTTAATTCATACCCAATCTATGATATGAAGTTAACAACAACAATTAACAACAACTACAACTCATAATCATGAATTCCACCACAAATCAATAACACCATCATTCAAACATGAATTCATCAACAATCCATTAACAACAATTCATTCTTCATCATTTATGGGTAAAACACAAGTATACATGTATATACATCATAAACATGTAAAATTCAACATTAACAATTTAATTATCTTCAAATTCATATACACAAACACTGCATCCAAACCTAAGCACAAATTTCACCAATTAAAATCACAATAATCACTTTTCACAATTAAGCACTTGTGCATATAATTAGAGAAGAAATTAAACTAAGAGATTATGATTGAAATCTAACCCCCCTTACCTCAATGACCAATAAGCCTAACCCAAGTTTCAATCAAGCTCCTAGAATCCTTAGCTCCTCTTGACTCTTCAAGATTCTCAACAACCCTCTTCTCTTCCTCTTGCCCCTTTCTCTCTCTACCTCTTCTCAAACTTTGTAAAATGATTGTGTAACCCTATTTTCTTTAATGACTAATACTTATATAGTCCCTACACAATTGGGCTTAACCCACTTAATGTCTTAATGGGCTCACAACACTTATAAACTAACTCCAAAAGTTTCTATCCACTAACGGTTAGAAGTTATCGAATAATTACCGGTCCAAAACTAATTATCACTACCGAATAGTAACTTAGTAAAAATAATGGTTTTCACTTGAAACACTAAAAATAACTCTCGCCATGAAATTACTAATTTAACCTTGCTTACAAAATGACCAAAATACCCTTGAGTCTAAAATGACTATAATACCCTTCTAACACCGAATTTCACTAATCCTAACCCAAAATACACAAAGAGGTAATTAATCACATATAAGCACATATAAACACACATAAATAAATAATAGAATAAATCTAGCGAAGATTGGTCTCTTACAGTCCACATGATCATTATGTATACTAGACTTTTGGCCCGTGCATCGCACGGGTCTGACATATTGTTTAGTATTCGCATAAATTATTTATAAATCAACACATATTAAATAAACTATATCTATCTTATAAAATGTTACCCAATGGCTAAAGTGTTGAGACGTTAAATGAGTGTAAGAAAGAGATCCATTAATAGAATCATTGTATTCTATCATATGAGGTAGGAAAATAGGATAATTTGTTAAGTAAGGATTGGATCAATAGGAGCGATCTGTTTTTTCAAAAAAATAGGAGCGATCTATTAACAAAATAGGAGCGATCTCTAATTTCAAAAAAATAGGAGCGAAAATAGGATTGGATTGGATTTAGGAGTGATCTGTTGTTTTTGATTTCAGAAGTATTTGAAAATAACATTTTGATTAAATTAAATAGGGTTAGTCAAATAGGGGTAATACACTAAAATTAATCATTGAAGTTAGGTTAAATCTAGGGCAACATTTTGCGTTCGGGTTAACTTTAAGGAATAAGAGATAAGAGATTTTAGAAGTATTTGAAAATAACATTTTGATTAAATTAAATAGGGTTAACTAAATAGGGGTAATACAGTAAAATTAATCATTGAAGTTAGGTTAAATCTAGGGCAACATTTTGCGTTCGGGTTAACTTTAAGGAATAAGAGATAAGAGATTTCAGAAGTATTTAAAAATAACATTTTGATTAAATTAAATGGGGTTAATTAAATAGGGGTAATACAGTAAAACTAATCATTGAAGTTAGGTTAAATCTAGGGCAACATTTTGCGTTCGGGTTAACTTTAAGGAATAAGAGATAAGAGATTTCAGAAGTATTTAAAAATAACATTTTGATTAAATTAAATAGGGGTAATACAGTAAAACTAATCATTGAAGTTAGGTTAAATCTAGGGCAACATTTTGCGTTTGGGTTAACTTTAAGGAATAAGAGATATTGGTTCACGGATATCCTGAAATGTGACACTCATTTCCTCAAATATCAACTTTCTTTGGGAATTAGTAATGCACAAAAGTTATTAGATTTGAAGAAACTTCTGGTTCTTCAATTCAAATCCATAAAAAAAAAAGTAACTATTTTTCTTCTATCATAATATATTCAAGATGACCTAACTTATCTTGCCAACAACAAACTTAATGTGACTTGTAAACTTCGGGTTTATAATAATATGTGCCTTAATTTCACTAATATAAGTGTAGTATTATTCAAAGGAAAAGACATGCAACCTTTTCACTGCACTTATTTTATCCAAAATATGTCTCGTAATATAGAGATATTCAATATCTTCTTCATTTCTTATTTCAATATGATATCCATTTAGAATGATATCCTTGAAGTTTTGAGACACAGGAATATATTACATTCTCAATGTGTAATTGTATTCCATCATATAACAACATATTGACTCTTTTGGAGCCTTCAATAATTTTTGTAGTGCTAAATGTAAAACTACAATTAGTTTCTTTGTATTACTAATTTAATTATTTTTTATAGTCTTTTACAAAAGACATATTTCATTTACAAACAAAATCCAACAAAATATACATAAAATTATCATTCTCCTTAGTGAGACCAAGTTCTAAGAACAATACTTGTTTGAGACCTCGAAATAATATATAATATATATATATATATATATATATATATAAAAAATCAATAATTCAAATTTCATTTATAGTTATTCTGTCAACTAAAAAAATTTCAATTCAACACAATTTTATTCTTAAATCATAATCTATTTAAAAAAAATAATAATGTCAAATTGACAACTATAATACTTACTATTTCATTAGAAAAGAAATTATGTGGAGCACAAATTATAAGTGTGGAATGTGCAAAGAGATGACATAGGTGACAATACCTCAAATTTATATATCTTAGGAGAACTCATTAGAATTAAAGATCATAATCATCATAAGTCATAAATAATAAACTTTTACCATCTTTACATGTATCATATCAATGATAATCTTTACTATATCAATTTCTGATATTATTTTCTCGATTTTACTACTTCAGGAGCATATTCAAGGGACAATTTTTTCTTTAGTTTTATTTAGTCTAACTTATACTAAGATCGAATAGATCTTATATATTTCAATTGTGAACAAAGATCTACTTCATTGATGTTGATATGTTGAAAATAATCATGAGTTTTCGAAATTTTATCATATCAATATTCTCATATATGTACATAAAAATTTATTTATGCATGTATAAGCACATAACATTTACAACGGGTGCGGTGCAAACATTGAACGATGTATTATATATAAAATAAAAAGTTGTTCAATAGAAACACTTTATTAATGTTTATATTTTGACAAATATTAATGTGTTTCAACAATTTTTTCATATCAGCTTTCTCATATATTTACATAAAAATTTGTTTCTGCAGATAAAACACGTAAAATTTGCAACGGGTGCGATGCAAACATTGAACGGTGTTTTGCATATAAAATAAAAAGTTATTTAATAAAATGTTAATATTTTGAAAATAATCATGAATTTAAAAAAATTTATTTTATTGACTTTCTCATATATATGTATGAAAATTTGTTTTCACGCACATAGAAAAATAAAATCCACAACATACGTGATTCAAATATTTAACATATTTTTCTATTTTAAAAAAAAATATTCAATAGAAATATTATATTAATGTTGATAATTTTTATTTAATATCTTTATATATTTGATAATATTAACAATGTAATTTTTTTTATATGATTACTGCAATGTTATACGACCCGTGCGGAATCACGGGTCTATTACTGGTTTAGATTAAATTAAAAGGATAAAAAAGATCCTTAAAAAAAAAATTAAAAGGAGAAAAAAGATGAATTTTTTAAGGGATATTTCTTCAAAAAACATTTCTTAATAAAAATACGTTAGAAAACCCTTAAACCCTCTTTCTCTTTCGTTTTTGTACTCGTCTCTCGCTTTCGCTTTCCCTCTACCTTTCAAATTGAAGCACCAATGGAGTTTTGGGGTAAAATTCTACTCTCTCTCTCTCTCTCTCTCTCTCTCTCTCTCTCTTATATCTCTTGATTTCGATTCAAATTTTTTCTTCTCCAGTTTCACTTTTAACCACTGCATTTTCTCGCCTCAATCACAGAATTATCATACCAATTAAGCAATTAGATCTGAGAAAAAAGTGGTCTTTATTGGCCTGATAGAGTTCTCTTTTTCAAAATTTGTTATTCTGATGATGCAGTTATGAGAATAGGAGTATGTAAGGTGAGGACTTATAAACTCTTATTAAAAAAATTCTATATTTTCTAAATGGGACTTGGGTTTTTTCCAATACGCTTCTCAACTCAACAGTACCGGGTTTAGTGCGTGTATATAAACGGTGGGTGGGTCGATTGGTAGGCTTTGATACTAAATTAATAAATACTATCTGTTTATTTTTATTGTTGCAATGTGATCTTATTTAACATTGGTTTGAATTTTAGGTGTTGAGGTTAAGGCTGGACAATCGGTTAAAGTTGATCCAGATGATCAATGTACGGGATACATTCGCATTTGTCAAGTAAGAATTTGTTTATGCTATTTCCAAATTATGGTATTATTATCATTATTAGTTATCTAAGAATTATTATATTTAGGATGGTGTTGAAATATTATACTTGTTATCTTTAGGTTGCACTTGGGGAAGGGAAGAAAGACGAAGCAAGTGAACCTGTTGTTCTGTATTTGAAAGTTGCTGATCTCAAGTTGGTTATAGCAACTCTTACTAAGGATTCCTATCCTCAGACTACCTTGAATATCGTTCTAGACGGGGAGTCTGAACTTTCTCACAATTCAAAGGACGCAAGTGTCCATTTTTCTGGATTCAAAGTTGTTTGGTATCGTTCACACTCTTGATTGGTTATATACTTTTGTTTAGCGTTCTTTAGATTAGAGAATGTTTTGGAGATTTGATTTGATTGACCAGTGTTTTAAAAACCTCGTTGGAAACAAATGAGACCCTTTGTGTCATGATTCAAATTTATTATGTGTTTAGCTTCTCTTACACAATGTTTTTGGAGATTTGATTTGACCAATGTTTTAAAAACCGAATTGGAAAATGATGACAAAGTTTGGTCTAATACAAAACTATGATTGAACCGTCAAAATAACCAAACTTTATTAACGGCTGGTTCAAGGTTCAACTGGCTGAATTATTTATTTCGGTTTTTAACACATTGGTCTGGACCTGTTGTATTCATTTTATTTGTTAATATTGATGGCAAAGATTATTAGCTTATCATCCTAAATAATGTGTAACATGCCTCACAAATTTATCATTTATCTTTCTTTTTCTCTAAATTTTGTATGTCTTCCTTGCGGCAGCGGTGGTGATGATGATGACTCTGACAGTTCTGGTGAGACTCAATTGTTTCTTTAAAAATGTTATATTGTTCTGGTTAAGTTGGTTGCTCAAACATTATTTCACTTTGTGTTATTTGGACAGATACTGAACCTGAACTTGCTCCTTTGATGGACCGTGGTAGATACTGTCTCTTAATCTGAAATTTGTTGTTAGCTGTACATAGTATAATACTTAATAAATAACTAATAATTATCTGCTTTTATGAAACGTTGAATCAAAAGCTCAAGCTTTGAAGGCTGCTAATTCTGGAAAACCTGCTGAATCTGAAGAAGAATCAGAGTCTGATTTTTCTGGGTCTGATATTTCACTCAATGAAGAGGTATATTAGTAACTTCAGGTTTAAATTGCACTTTCTTGTAATTTGTTCTTTATGTGTGATTGACGTATCATTATTTTCCGTTGAAATCAATCCATTGTATGCTAAAAGGAAATAAAATGCTTTTTCTTAAGAGTTTATTTGGTTCTTCTTGGTAAACATTGGTTTTACCTGGTATGAGAATTGATTTTTTCTTGCTGGTATAAGTGGTATTCAATATTTTTTTCTTATAGTAAATTCTTTCATTTGGCATTTTAGAGTGATACTGATGAGGAAAGTGAGAGTGAAGAAGAGACTCCTGCTAGTGAGAGTGAAGAAGAGACTCCTGCTAAAAAGGTAATCAACTGTTGTAAATTGCAGTTCTATGTTTTGTTATTTATTATCTTATGATTGTATTCTGCACAAACTACACTGGTACTTATACATGGTTTAATGTTTTGAAGGTGGATGAGGGCAAGAACAAAAAGAGAACAAAGGAGACTGGATCACAAACTCCCGTTCCTACCAAGAAAGCTAAATATGCTACTCCTGAAAAGACTGGTAATGTTATTACACACACTGCTTTGTATTATTCAATTAGGGTCGTGAATGGGAATACATTTAGCATTTATACAATTAAGCTTATCTGAAAAGCTTATTGAAATAAGCTAAAAAATGCCTACAGGTGCTTATTTTTAGAAGCTAACGAAACACACCAAGTGCTCAAATAAGATCCAGTGAAGCTATTGCAAATGAGTCTTAATTTACCTCACAGTTTTCTGTTTTAGATATCTAATTTTACAAGTCTGTTTTTACACGCTTGGTTGGTGCCGGTTTATGCCATTTTTTTCTTCTTTCTCATTTGTGCCTTCATGATAAATGGTTTTGCATCGAGCGCATATCATATATATACAATTTCAATGCCATTCTCTGTTTGAATGATAAATGTGATTGGTTATAGTAATTGTTTATCTTTCTCCCTGTTTAAAGATCTATTATGCAGTGATCATATCTTGATTAAATTCGTGTTGTAGATGGTAAAAAAGGTGTGCATATAGCAACTCCCCACCCTATGAAGAAGGGTGGAAAAACTCCTCAGAGTGCTGCAAAGGACCAGACTCCCATTTCTAAGAAGTATGTTTTTTTTATTTTTATTTTGTTAACAAATATCATTTGAACAAACCTTCTGAATAATTTTATTAAGATAGATTATCGCCTAATTGTGATTTTTTAATGCTATTTCCAGGCCTGCCCCCTCCAAATCTGGTCAACAAAATAAAAAGTCTAAGCAAGATCGTTGTTGATATTTCATGTATTACAGTTAGTATGGTAATGTTTGATGTTTTATCCTAGCTTTAGACTTGGTACACTGGAAAATTTAAGGTGAAAACATAGTTCAGAAATTTTGTTGACATTGTTGAACCCCGGATATTTAAATCTTGATAGGAAAAATTTGTGTCGGGGTCTTGGAGAGCGTCAAATTTGAACATGTACTTTGATATAATTTTTTGGTTGAATCTAACCTGATGAGAAGCCTTCCTTTTACTGGTGTTCCATTTTTAAGTATCATAAATTATATTGCTTTCTTTTGCTGCTAAGAAAAAACTACGTGCAACTATATTCTTTAATAAAACGTGTAACAAAGTGTTTTTGAAATGGAAATGATCCCAACTCTTCTATTACAAGTGCAATGTGTATTTTGATTTTGTTAGTTTTAAATAGTGTTTGCATGCTGTTATTCTGCATTGTGATTGTAAAATTCACTGTTCTATTTTAACAATCACTAAATCAAGGTATCAATGAATGTTGATGATGAAATAGAAATTGATACAAGATCATAGAGATGTGAATACCTTGCTGCTCTAGAGTCTTGTTGGGCGTGATATCCAATATTAAATTATTTAACGTCACGTCATTTTAAAATTTGATTATTTTGAAGTAAATATAAATTTTGATTTAATTATCCAATAAAACTTGGTGGTTCTAAAGAATTCTTTCTAAAGAAATCAGACAGAGATAGCAAACAATAGTAGTTTGTTCATATTTTGCTGTATTTACTTATCTTCCGTTTATTATCAATTTATCAAAGAGATAAATACTAAATTGCATTTCTTTTGCAAGAAATATTCTTGCATTTCTTTCCTTCCAAATTGTCCAGATGCTTGCAAACCATAATAAATGCATAAACGAGCATCAGGAATTAGCAAAACCTGAAGAAATACGAAACTGAAGATAATGATCCGAGATGGTCAAGGGGTTTACTGAAGAAACACCTAACCAATGACGAATAAGATGCCAAACCTGACCAAACACATCACAATGTAAAAATAGGTGATCCGTCGATTCCACCATCCCACATCCAGAAACACACAACTGAGCATCTTCCTGAATGATACTCCTTCGAAATAAATTGACTTTTGTAGGCAACCTATCTCGAAACAGACGTCAAGCAAAAACCGATACCTTAAGCGGGACATCTTTCCTCCAAATACTAGCGCAACAACTGGAGGAACTGTAGGCATGGCATGCAATTCGGCCATAAGAGAATGATAGATACCTCTAACCGTATAACCTGCAAACTGAATCCGGGACCCATGACCAAACATCATTATTGTTCACCTGCAGCACAATAGACAATAATAACAACCTACACTCCACTAACTGCTCCTCCTCCATGTTAACATATTGGATCATAAAAGATACAAAGAACTAATCGAAAACTTGAAATTAAGTTAAAGTGACTATAATAAATAAATACTATTGATGAATATTATTTATTAAGATAAGTTTAAATAAGTTGATCTTTCGGAGTTCTTAGCAGAGGGGGTTGAGCTCTCACTCTTGTGAGGTATGAGTCTATTCCTTACCAAACATATCCTATTAATTTATTTTGTAATAAAAAAGAAACATAACTCCAAACATTGTTTCACACTGATTTCAATAATTTTATATTTGGTGTTAATCCTCTGGTTTATAATAAAAAGGATTAAATATATTTTTGCTTCCTATAAATATACCAACTTTTCGTTTTAGTCCCTCTAAAATTTTCCTTCAACTTTTAGTCCTATAAAATTTTCAATAACTACTTTTGGTCTCTATTTATAAGTTAAATTTTGTATTTTTTAAAAATAAAATTGAGCAAAAATGTGTAGAATATTGTAAAAATATATCCTAATGAATTAGATTTTTTTTAACATAACATAAATTAAATATGAATTTTTAACCGCAAAAAATATAATTTTTTTTCAAGAAATAAAAAATTATATTTAATTAATGTTTTGTTCAAAAATTCTATTTTTTGTTGGGAGAGATTCTTATAATATTATAAATTTTTCTACAAAATTATATTCAAAAATATGAATTATACGTATGAGTTTACTTTAAAGGAGGGACCAAAAGTGGAGATGAAATTTTTTTTGAAACTAAAAGTTGAAGAATTTTTTTATAGGGATTAAAATAAAAAGTTGACAGTCCCCGTGAGCAAAGCCCAAACTCAGTTGACAAGGACATGCATTATTATATACAGAGGCCGAAGTTCGAACTCCAGACACTCTACTATTCACCTTGAAAAAGGTAAATTCTAGCCAATAGACTACTTGACAAAAAAAATTGACATATTTACAGAAACTAAAAACATATTTAACCCTAATAAAAAATACTCTGGTGATCCAAAGTTTCGACGAAAGATAAGTAAAATCTTGGAGTTGCTTCTTCTTCGGATGCTTTAAAGTCTTAGATTTTTTGCCCTCCTCAAGTGCATCGTTCCCTTCTGGATGATGCTCGCTTGAGATTGTAGTTTGGTTATTTTTTAAGGAAAGTTTTTTTTTTTTTTTTTTCAAAAGGAAAGTT
>Ga0228710_1004640_pt1 | contig 21645 bp, 11 predicted proteins | sample MedpolnodulmetaG_FD_177995 | JGI IMG/M metagenome (GOLD analysis project Ga0228710, IMG submission 177995) | Root nodule microbial communities from Medicago polymorpha collected in Santa Monica, California, United States - pink nodules | ecosystem: Host-associated > Plants > Roots > Nodule...
AATCGGAACAAAAATGAGGTATTTTAAAATACCTCTCTGCCGAATTTTTATTCTGAAAAGTCAGATAATATTCCGGATCAGAGGGTATATGAATGTAAGACCTTAGGTCAAAAATTGGGGTATGACGAATATAATAAAATAAGAAGATTTGATTCGGATATTCAAAACTTATAAGGTTTAATTCATAACCAGACGTTCAATACATGTTGGTACGTACATCAATAAAAGTATTGCAACTAGATAAAGATGTGGCTACCATTGCTAATTAAATTGTCTCTGACTAAATTTAACATGATAGTTTGTAAGTTAAGAATTACAACAATGTCTACCTACAATCTAACAACACATAACTAAAACCAGTAATGTCATACCCTCCCTTAAAATAGTAAACGCCTTTTTTCAAATCGAAAACAAAATCAACGTTATCAACTCGTCATCATGCACCCAGTGGAAAGCATGGAGTAAGCCTAAAGCTTCTCCCATATTCAAATTACAAAGAGGAGATAGCCACATAGTCTTGACAAGTACAAAACTACCTTCATCATATCCAATAAATATATAAATTCCAAAGAATTCCAATGTGGTTTCGTGATAAGAAGGATACATCAATGTTGCATTTATACGCAGCTCTTTTTGTCCACTAGCTACCATTGCATGACATCTGAACCTATTGTTCCGTTGCAATCGCATGACCCTTGGAGTTGCCAACTATGAAGCATGCTCATGTACACAGACACGACACATACTGACAAGCCAACAATGTTAATAATTTTGAAAAATCACATAATTCAGTGTAATTATATGCGTCAGTGTCCAACACCGATACATGTCCGACTCCATAACACGCATAATCCAAAAGTGTATGTAGTTCATAGGTTTCAATTCATTTTTCAACTTAACATCAACAAGAAGAAGCCTTAAATGGGCTATCTTGTTATTAAAAATAGAAAAAAACAATTTACGTGTGGAGAAAATTAATGAAATTATCTCAATCATTAACGTGTTTTAGATACCTTGCATGATTTTTTTATCTTTTGTTTTACAAAAACCAACCATAATAATTAAACAATGTTTCAACTTGTTAGCTAAATTAATAATAATTTACATGTATAAATAATACTACATTCATTCCTTATTATAAGAGACAATTCATTTTTTAGGGTTTAAATACATTAGCTATTTAATGAATCTAAAAAGTGAAGTGTATCTTATAATAAACAATGGAGGTAGCATGTTGGTACTTGTAATTTAATGAATCTAAATAATGAATTGTCTCTTACAATAAGAATAGTGAATTGTGTCTTACAATAAGGAACACAGGTGGTATGTTAGTACTTGTGTATATAATAATTTACATGATTGTTCAGTGCTAAGAGTTTATCTTTGTAACTCAAGAGACATAATTTAAATTGACATTAATATCACTTTAATTAATAATAATTTTTCACGATATATATATATATAAAAAAAAATACATATATGGTTGTACTATCGCTTCTGGTTGTCAATTATTAATTTTATGATATAATTGATGGACAAAGAGTAACCCAGACCCAGCAATTCATCATCACTTTGGAGGTGGAGCAGCCGTGTGTACTTTTAAAGGAATGCTCTCAAATTTTAGGCTTGTGTCCTTAGGGCAGGTGTTAGAGAATTTAAAGTGGAAATTTTACTTAAGAAATTGTGATAATTTATTTTTTTAGAGATTGAAATTAATATTTTTTTTTACAAAATAAACGATATTCATTCATTCAAATTGATAGAGTGCATCGATACAATACAAATCCAAATTTGCTAAAAACAAAAAGGATGAATCACTGAACAAACTCACATCATCCATGTTAATAGCATAAAACAGCAAAGTACCTATGCCTACAAATAAGACTAATATGACTATATTCATGTCTCCGGAATACTCATGTCTCTGGATCTGCAACGTTGACGACGCCAAAGTCATTGTCATTGATCGAATCTGCACTTGCTCAAAGCTAATCTTTCAACCTGAATCAAATAAACACCGTACTAAGACGAGAAATAAACAACACACCGCACAAAGACGGGAAATCAAAACAAACAGAGTCGTTCAGAGACGACGAAATCACAAAAACAAACGAAAAAAACAGAAATTATGTGAAATCACTTATTCAATTAGGATAGAAGGAAAAACAATTCGGATGGGTGATTTTGTGGTCAAAATTGACCCTAAATCACCCCTCTGAAAAGAGAAGAAGAAAGGGGTGACGAGTAGGGTTTGAGAAGGAGAGAAGAGAGAGAGGAAGAAGAGATGTCCTCCTTAGTGGTTGTTGATGAACCAAATACGAGTAAAAATTCGTTTTTGTGTCATAATTTACTTGAACTGTGTTTAGTTACTTGAAGTGTGTCAATTTGTTGAATTGTGCACTGAATCATGTAAATTAAAAATGATAAACCATCATTTTGATACACATCTTTGATTTGCAATTAAAATTTGGTCGATGTTTGGCTTCCACGAATCCACCTATTGCAATCCTCCAAGGTAAAGTCATAAAGATTTTTTGAGATTGAAATTAATATTTTGTAAAAATTATTTACTATTTATAAAATCTTTAACCTGTGTCTTAAGGACACAAGTTAGCATGCCCTATTTCTATTAAATAATCAGAAGTTTCCCTAACATTGTTCCCCATCATGAAGAGTTAAAGCTGGAGTACCCGAAAAGAAAACGTGAAAACCGATTTATTTTCATATAAAGGTGTTATAATGAAAAGAAAACGTGACAGCCGATTTATTTTCATGTTTACATTTTGTTAACATGAAATCATTTTTTTATATGCGAAATATCATTAATGGAAGCACAAGGGGAATTCAATCCCATTCTAAAGTTAGAGTGTTATATAATGCTAGATAATATACAAATCTACAAAATTGTAACACAAGCTTCCTACATTGTGAGCAACCATCTAACTCCAAGACACCATTTTAATATGATTTAATAGTTATAGTTATATGGAATCCGCAAATTGGTTATTTAAAACATATCAGTTCACAAATTTTTAGTTTAAAATTATTATAGAGGGACCATAAGTATCAGATTTTTAGATAGAAACATCAAATCCACAAAATGGTGTAAAATCATGTTAACGCAGGAGCCCAAGTTTAGTTTGTCAGTCAGTGGTTGAAGGGTTCAAATGGGGGAGGTGTGAGCCCTTACTTCCTAGTACCTAGTACTCTATGGCACTGAAGTTTGAGAGGGACGTGTGTGGGATTGTGATACACCTTTGATATTATAGGGGACCATGACCAGCAAGGCTTGGACCTCAGATGTCCATTTGTGGGAACAGAAAGTAGCCTATTTAAAACTGAATGAACAAATTACAAGTAAATAAAATGATATTAAAGCAATAAAATTTCATTTGAGCTGGTCTAGTCTGAAAAAATTGTTCATTTATTTTGAATGTGTTTATTTCACTTTGTGTTAGGAGCCCTACATTGAGTTGATAAAAGTATATGAATGTAACTTTGTAACAAAAAATCAATTTCATATAGTTGTATCTAAATAAATTAAATTAATTTTTCAAAAAAAATTATTGTTACTACTATTAGCAGAGAAGGAAGACACTTGTGACATACATCTGAAAGATTTTTCATTACGAATGGTAGCAATAGCCAAGAGACTAGGAACAAATGTTATTCAAGCTACTAGAGCAAACATTTCTTCAAAATCTATCTCATATTCTTGAGTATACCCTTTGGCCATTAGGCGAGCTTTGTGACGATCAACATTCCATCAAAATGAGTCTTAATTTTATAGACTCATTTGCACCCAATAGGAATCTTGTCTTTAGAGAGATCAACTAAATCCCAAGACATTAGGATCAGGGTCGTTCCTACGAATCCGGAGGCTCGATTCTGTAGGTGAAAAGAGGCATGTAATAAAATAAGAACTTATTTTGTTTAAAAGAACAATGTTCTATTTATATTTTTAAAAGATAAATACAAGGTGCTGAAAATCATTACCGTATACATGAGGAACCTCAAACCACCATTCCAAAAAAAACACCCACCTAACACCAAAAGCAAGGGGACCCAATTCTAATACGTATGTGGATCATGTACATGGACACCAGGAAGAGTGAGGTTGGAGGTGGATACATGACCGGTATGAGTATGTTCATTGTATTGCCATTGGTTGTGTGTATTGGTGGTAGAGAAGAAACAATTGTTACAGAAGGAAGTGATTTAATGTCATTGGTCATATGATTACAACATGCAGAGTCAAAAAAAAAAAATTGAGAATTACTGTGAGTAGCAGATATCGTAGTATAGGTGTTGGAAGAGATAACTTGTTTGAGTAATGCCACAATATCACTCATAGTAATGGTAGTGGAACCCTCTATATTAGGACAATGGTTGGATTTGAAAGATCAACAATTTTGTTTTGGAGGTCACATGGGACAATGCTCAAGAATATGGCCAATACCATGACAAAACATGAACTCTATAGCAGGACAATTGGCAAACACATGACCAATTCGATTACAGTTCTTACATGGTTGATGGCTTGATCTTTGTTGTGTGGACCGCGTAGTTGCAAGAGCATCATCGAATTGAGGAGTTTAATCCAGATTCAGGTGTGTTTCTTCAAACATGATTTGTTGAATATAGGTATCCAATGATCGAAGTGGATTTTGGTGCAATAGCGCGGCTCTGACAACTTCATATTCTGGACAAAGAGCCATAAGGACTTGAATTAGATGAAGATGTTCTTCACTAATTTTGCCAGAGATATTTGATACCAAATCGGTTGGACTGAGCAAGAAAGTCATTTACTGATTGACCAGATTCTTGCTTGATATTGAGAAGTGTAGTCCACAACTGATAATAGTGAGCAAAACTAGTGGTTTGATAGCTATTTTCCAAATAATCCCAAATTTCTTTTGCATAATCATACTTAGAAAATTGAATATGAATAGATGGAATTGAAGTATTGCGCAACCACGTAATGCTCTCGTGGTTTTGTTGTCCGAATCCTCAAGACGGTCAGCAAATATCGTAGCAGTTTCTTTGTCTTCTCGGATTGGCTTGACGATATCTCATTCTCCGGTGACATAACGCCAAAGCTTGCGGCCTATCAGAAAACTTTTCATTCCTTGAACCCAAAGGTTGTAGTTTGATCCGGTCAAGTAGTTGCAATGGGCTTCACACTCTCAGTTTTCTCCATGGTGAAATGATGGAGACACAAAATAGAAAAAATTGAGATTTGGGTTTGCAAAGGTACACAAAGCAGAAGCTGCACAAGAAGGGAAGAGATAAGGAGCAGAGGTGAAAACAGATAACAAATATGCAGGCATAGGAAAAAAAAAAGATCGGTGACCTAAGCTTTGTATACTATATTAGCAGAGAGACATAATAAGGTTTTCCAAAATGTGTTTCTGATATATATTCATGTACATGGATACAATATGGTTGTATATACAATCAACAGTAGCAATTATCTCATATAATCAAGTTATTCATATAATTACAAAATCTCCACTAATAATCAAGTAATGACACTAACAATCGCTACAATTACGCTAACAATTACGATAAACAAACACAAAATTGATTATGCATTTTCATAAAATATTTAAAAAATAATATATAAATTATTGAATGTCAAAATAATTTTTTAACTCTATTAAAAAATAACCATATATTTAGTTTACATTTACTAAAAATAAGTTTTATAACGTTCATGTGTTTTTATGTCACACCAAGTCTATTTGATGCAATCAAACTACCTTCCAATGAGTTTTCCTTTTTTCGATGCAATATAACTACCTTCTTATAAGTTTTTCTTTATTAGGTAAGCCAATGAAAAATGAAAATGTTTACATATTTAGTATAAAAAAATATTAATAAAAATAAATTCTAACAAAAAAATGTTACATTTCACTTATTAATAATATAAAAAAATGGAAGAAACAATTATCGTTGATACTTAAACAAACACATGAAAAATATTTTTATTGAGAAAAAAAAACACATGACTATTTCATACATATTTTTGCATCTAAATTTATTCAATTATATCTGATTGATAATCACAAAATAAGGGTCTCACTTATTGTTAGAAAGCTCTTTGGGGTAGACGGTTCTGAACAAAGGGGATAAACCATACACTACACATGATTTGTTATCAAGGCTGGTATGATTTGGAAGACAGCCGGTAAATGGAAATGGTGTCTCTTGATAGTGGTTTCTACGACTTTTATCTTGATACTTCTGATGATCAACGTAAGATTTAGGCAACATGTACCGTAGATCCTAAGTTCGGGGTTCTTCATCTTTCTCAATGGACGAAGGATTTTAATTATTATTCTAAAAGAAAATCTTACTCCCAAATTTAGATTGGTCGCATTGAATTGCCATAACATTATTGGTGAGAATGCACATTACTTGAAATAGCAAGTATAGTTGGCACACTGATTGATTTGGATGGCCCTACACGCAATAGAGTCATTGATCACTACTCAAGAATCTTAGCTGATATGGATTTGTTAGAGAGAATTTTTTATGAGATTTAGGTTGAACGGTAAAGATACACCTTTAAGGTTGAAGTTAAATATGAATGTCACCCAGCGTTTTGTCATCATTGTTATGGTTTGCCGTCTTTTCTTTCTCTTTTGTTTCTCTTATGATGCTTAGGTCAAGTCCCCCTCTTGTATATATTTTTCCTCTTTTTTATTAATTACTATATGAGACAGGCAACACAAGCTAGGGATTTCACATAGATTTCAACCTAGTTAGTACACCCTCCGGTCACTATTATAAGGAAAAATTCACTTTTTAGGTTTATTCAATAAATGATGTATGTGGTATATTATATAGACCGCATGCATCATTTATTAAATGAATCTAAAGAATGAATTTTTCCTTATAATAGTAACCGGAGGGTGTATGTCTTTGTTTTCCCCCCTGATGCATGTCCTCCTCTTGATATATCGGAAAAATAATAGTCACAAAATAACATAACTTTGAGAAAGTTACAAAATATTTCTCACTTATAAATTATACACAGGATTAATATTTATTACAAGACATACAACTACTTTTTAAAATTACACATTTTCAAGGTTGCTTCTTTTGTAAAAACAATTTGCCTTTGTTTTTTGTTTATATTAATGTCATATTATAAAATTAAAAAATAATCATTGTAGATTGTTAATTATTATATCCTTTAGAAGTATGACTATAAAAATCACAGGACATAAATGATCAATGAGTCACTAAATAACATAGTTGTAATACTCATATACAGGATACATAATGACATTTTTATCATTGATGAGATCTTTATTATTTTTAATATTTTGATATATTTTTAGTCTACCACTCTATATTATGTAATAACAACTATTTCAATAATTTTATGATGGGCAAATTATACTAACATCCCTTAAGGTCTTCTTAAATAACACAAACACCCCCTCGATTTTTTAACAAAACATTAATCTCACTTATTTTGTTATCAAAATGACAAGCATCTACCTTATAATTTAACACCGTTTAAATTCTGTTAATTCCATTTTTTTTTTTTGAACAATTGACTTCCACATAGAATTATGAACTCCCTTAGTTTTCAACAGTTTTTCTTGCTATTTTGTACTTTGGTGATTTTTCCAAACTTAAGAGATCTCTCATTGTTACTTTGTTAAGGTGGTTTAATTTTGAAACTCTAATGTAATAAAATTGATATATGAAAGTTTATTTCCTTTTCATTGATCAACCACAATGTTTATCCACCAAAACCATTTCCATTTCTATATTATATTTTACTCTCTTGTGTAATTGTCGCTATTTGGTTCTATTTGATGGTAAAAGCAATTGTTGTTATTGTTTCTCCATTGTGGGAAAAAAAACATCATTCAACTTAATACGCAATTAAGTAGGTAATATTTTAAGTGTTCATTTTAATCCTTTCGACTTTTAATCCTCCAAAAGATTTCATCATCACTTTGGTCCCAACTTTTAATTCAACTCATGTGTATCATTTGAAATTTTGAATCTATTTTTTTGCAAGACTGTTTAGAATATTATAATAATCTCTCCCGAAAAAATTCAACTCTTCTAACAAGGGATTAATTAGATATTAATTTGTTTTTTGCGCTGAAAAAATTTGTATTTAATTAAGATTTTTGCAAAAATATCATTAAAAATCTAAAGGATACACATGACATGACTTAAAATCAGAGACAAAAAAGGTGGACGGAAAACTTTTTGGAGACTAAAAGTTGAATTAAAATTTTAGGACTAAAATGAAAAAGGTATGAATATTTATAGAGACAAAAAATGGCTTAAATATGTTTTTTGTTCCTATCAATATACCTACTTTTCGTTTTAGTCTCTCTGAAAAATTTCTTCAACTTTTAGTCCCTATAAAATTTTCAATCACTACTTTTGGTCCATATTTTTAATTTAATTTTTGTATTTTTAATGAAATTGTGCAGAAATGTGTAAATATTATAAAAAAAATCGAATTTTTTTTAGAGTTTATTAACAAATCGCAAATTAAATATGAATTTTTAATCGTAAAAAATATAAAAATTTATATTAAATTCATGTTATGTTAAAAAATTCTAATTTTTTTTTGGAGAGATTCTTATAATATTATGAATTTGTCATTAAAATTTTATTCAAAAATATGAATTCTACGTATCAGTTTACTTTAAAAGACCAAAAGTGAAGATGAAAAAAATTTTAGGGACTAAAAATTGAAGAAAAATTTAAAGAATTAAAACGAAAACGTTGACATATTTATAGGGACTAAAAACATATTTAACCTAAACAAAATTCTTATCAATGAATATTTAAGGCTTATTTTTTATTTTTTGAATAAATTCAAGGCTTATTTTTGTTTGGGATGCTTTGCTAAGAACTTGTGTTTTGGTTCATCTTTATTTGCTGAATCATTAAGAGCTATGAATGCAATTGAGATAGCTTACAACAAAGGCTGGACTAATCTGTGGTTAGAAACTGATTCGACATTGGTTATGTTAGCCTTTAAGTCTTCGTCCTTTGTTCCATGGAACATAAGGAATAGATGGAAAAATTGCATTGATTTAACAAAACAAATGAACTTCATAGTCTCTCATATATTTAGAGAAGGAAATTGTTGTGCTGATAGTTTAGCAAATATTGGGCTGTCTATTAACTCTTTGGTCTTGATGTCTATTAACTCTTTGGTTTGGATGAATGACATTCCATCTCAAGCCAGAGCTGACTTCTTTAGGAATAGGCTTGACTTACCTTGTTTTAGATTTGTTAATTTTTGAAAGGTATTGGCCTTAGTCCCCCTTTCTTTTGTTTTTCTTTTTGGTGGAATATATAGGTGATGCTTTGTGCATCATCAGTCTATTAAAAAAAATTGAATAATGAGCAAATAAATCAAAGGATTGTGTGACAAAACATTTTTTTTTGAATACATCTTATTATTATATTTTCAAATATCATAAACTTATTGTTTCAAATAATTTAAAATTAAAATGAAAAAAATGTAACACCCTAAAAAAAATCTTAATTCCCAAAAATATAGTAAAAATATGAATAGAGTTTTCATTTCTCATTATCATATTTTATATTTGGATTTCACTTTATTTTTCTTCATGGTACAACTCTCTCTCATGTTTTTTTCCTGCATAAATATCCCATTATTTTCGTTATTTTCCTTCATTACTTCTCCTCATCATCTTTCACATATTCTCTCTTTTCGTCTCCCTCTTCTTCCCCTCCTCTCTATTTTTCTTCTTATATATTATATAGTATAAACTACTCAAACCCATATTTTGTCTTCTTTATAAACACTTTGTATTCCCTTTCACTTTATTTTCTTAGAAAAAATTAACATGGTGGTGGCTTCCCCAAATTCGATCTTAGGGGAAAGGATTATACCTATTGACCTACCAATGATAGACCTATCAGCTGAAAAATCAATGGTAATAAAACTCATAGTAAAAGCTTGTGAAGAATATGGTTTCTTCAATGTGATTAACCATGGTGTCCCTCATGACATCATATCCAAAATGGAAGAAGTAGGTTTTGATTTCTTTGCAAAACCAATGGAACAAAAGAAACTAGTTGCACTTGGTAATCCCTTTGGTTATGGTTGCAAGAATATTGGGTTCAATGGAGACATGGGTGAGGTGGAATATCTTCTTCTCAAGGCCAATGCTCCTTCTATTCCTAATGATTCATCAAACTTTAGGTATGTGTAATTTAATTATATTTTTTAAATTTTTTTTTTTTTACAATATATCATTGTCAAAATCTTTTGCATTTATTGCATGCTTGGTTTACTATACTATCATGAACAATGACGGTATAAACTGCCCTGTATGAAAAAGTAACAGTTTAATTTTTATTTTTTTTGGTGGCCGGGATTTGAATCCCGGACCTTGCATATTTTTATGCATTGTCCATATCAACTGAGTTAAGCTCACGAGGACAGTTTAATGTTTTTTTTTAATCAAGGTGTAAAAACATGTCTTCAACAAATAAGATATGAATAATAATTTGGAAAATTGTGGGGCTATGTAATTTCTTTTGTTGTTCATTTTCTTTAGATCGTTATAGTTTTTATTTGGTCCCCCCCTATTTTGTTGGTATCATTTTTATGTTTGGAAATTTATGTACATTTATCATTAATAAAATTAATTCCTAAATGGTTGAGTGGAATTTTTTTTGTTGGTGTTCGGGGTTCGAACATCAGACCTTACATATATTATGCATTGTCCTTACTAACTGAGCTAAGCTCACAAAGACAAATGGTTGAGGGGATTAAAAGTAAGTTATAGATTTTTTTTTTGTTGTTTTTTTAGAATATTATTTATTTTTAAAAAAAATAGTACTAAAACTCATAAACAATACAAATAAATCTAATTGATCAGTTTAATTTTTAGGTAAATTAGGTGTAAAATAATTTTACACTGTCTGTACAACACAACCAATTATTAATGCATGATAAGAAGTTTTGACCAGGTCCCTTATGGATTAATGTATATAATTCTTTTTCTTATTCTATCATATAAAATCTATATTGCCTTAAATGTAGATTTTTTATTTTATTTGGACCACGCTAGCTAGTAAGTTCTTGGCAGCTTAAATGGAAGCTATCTTAGCAATGAATCATAACGTCTTTCGCTTGATACTACGTACCTTCATATATGAGTTGTATCTGACCAACAAAGAACAGAGAGAGAAGGATAAAGATTGTCTCACATGTCATTGGGGGCCATTGAGGATGTGAGAAAAGGAAAAGCCATAAAGAAAAAAGAGTAAAAATAAGAAATGTAGCTAGTAATGTGATGGAATTGAGAGAGAGATATCAATAGAAAAAAATGATGTAAAAAGGAAACATTAAAAAAGGCTAAGTGGAAAAATTTAGGACTATAGTCCATAGTCTATTCAAAGAAAACAATTATATATTTAAAAAAGCATAGTGTAAAAAATTAGGTTATTCATTCTATGAATGATAGAAGTGTCCCAACTTTTCCTTATAAAACAACATGTTGGTTTTGTGGTCCTTTAGACATGCATTTGAGACACAATTTATGCTCCACCACTCTATTTGAAACACTAGCTGCAAAAAAGTAATGAGGTTGAGGGGACAAATTAGGCATATAACCTTGTTTTGTCTAGAATAATAGCTGTCTTGTGTAAAGAACCGCATGCTCCCAATGGTTAATGTGAATAGATGTAAAAATAGGAATGAGTATCCGAGATTAATTGGTAAAGAGTTGACTGGTACTCGGTAAAAGCGTGAATTCAACTTCTATTACAAATATAATGACTTTGTTAGGTCAGTACTATGTAACTACATTTGTCTCCAAACCTTGAGATATGCTTTAACACCAATGAGTTTTCAATACTCGACCCATCGAAACCTTAAATTATTAAAAAAAATTGAAACACTACTCATGTTATTATTTTTTCTTTAGGGTAAATTATGTTTTCCATCCTTGTAATTTGGTGTTTTTCATGGTTTAGTCCTTTGATTTTTTCTTTCTTTCTAGTTTCATGTCCCCAACTTAGATTCATTCAAAATTAGCCCTTGATGTCACAAGTCATCTATGGCATTTTTGTTTCTAAACATTGGAAAAATTATGGAGTAGTGATATTTGTACACCTCTTTCTAAACAACTTCTAAGACAACTTTGTTTTTCTCTATTTTGATTAGTCAAAATCAATAGAAAGAGAAAAAGGTAGAGAGAGAATAAGAATATAATGTGAGTATGAAAGAGAAAGTTGTTAAAAAGTTGTTAGAAATTGGTTATACAAACATCATTACTTTATGTGTGAATATAAATTTGTCACGTCATTTATACATAGTCACATTTTTCTTCAATAAACAAATAATATATTAATGAGAATACAAGAGATACTCTTATGTATTACAATGAATCACATCTTAGATAGAGCTTAAAGAAATAATATGATTGTCCCACCTCATCACCAGGTAAGTGAAATAAATGGTGACATAACGGCTAATATTAAGGAAACCTAAAGTTGTAAGATGGAATCTAAAACAAAATAGTATTTCTCAATCGTCTTATATGAAACTATATTTATTAGTGAAATGGTGACATAAGGGACTATATATAGTATTTCTCAATCATTTTGACATGTGAGAAATTATATTTCACTATCTTATTTGAAGTTTACTCATAAGAGAATCAATTCCCTCTAATGATTAAAAAAATTCCCTCTAAATATGACAATATATATTTCAAAATGTTGTCTTAATGAGAGACTTGATTACCAAAAATAATAAACAAATAGACTTTGATCATCAATAATGCAATAAAAGGTATTGTACTCATGTTTCAAGTCAAAATGAGAAAACAATAAAATAAACAATAAAAAGTGTGAAATAGAAAGAAAAAAAAAACATTTTCAGGTGCACGTGAGATTTTGAAACAATCTGTGTCGCACATGGGACTATGCAAAAGGAGTAGGTACCTCCTAGGAGAGGTGGGATTCACATATATGTCAGACTATCCTCTTTTCTTCTTTCAACTTTTAATTTTAATTAAAGAAAAATGATTAATTTTTTTTAGCAAAGAAAAATGATTACTTCATCCATTTTAAAATAAACGTCGTTTACGATTTTTATACACATATTAAGAAATACAACGATTAAAAAAATTATTATTTTACCAATTTATCTTTATTAACTATTAGATTGTTTTCTATTAAAGTAAAAGTGATAATTTGGAAGTAAGGTGCATAATATTACTTGGAAGATACAATTGGAAAAAATATTATTGTATTGAAAACTGTAAAATGACATTCATTTTAAAACAATTTTATTTGCTAATATGACACTCATTTTAAAACGGAAGAATTATATAAATATCAAAAATTTTGACATGGTCATATTTATTCTCCATTGACTCTTTAAGAAATAAAATAATGATATGTGTATTTTTATGTTAAAATGGTGTGCATGTAATTTAAATAGCATTCTTATTCATGTCATCTTCTTATGGGTCACCCTTGACCCTTGTTATGTGGTTGTGATTTTCTTTTGATTTGGTACAATGAGGAAAAATAAAAAATATGGTGGGGATTTACTCATAGTTATGATTAATTTGGGAAAAAGGAGAAACCAAATAGGAAAGGTCAGAAGAAAAAAAAGGGTACTGTGTTTGATAAGCATTAGGTTACAGATTGACATGTACTATATCATATGTCTAATCAAATCAAAAACTTTGTAAAAGCTGAACTGAAGTTCAATGAGTTAAATAATTAAATTCCTAAAAGGTAATAAAAGTTCGTTATTAATTAATTTTCTTCCCAAAATAACCAAAACCAGAAATGAAATAGAGCAGAGTGTGGCAGTGAAGTGTCTGGTCAAGCAGAGTGAGATTGATTGGAGGCAGTGCCATTGGTTCAGTGCAGTGCTTGGTTAAAACCCATCCTGCTATACTATCTCTGTCACCTTACTTTCACTCAATGTTAAGTAGGTAGTTGTGAGAATTTGAATCACTAAAATGGTTATTGCAACTTTGATTTATTTTCTAGGTTTAAATCCATTTTTGACCTTCTAATTTTATATTTGTTGCAATTTTGTCCCTCTGTTAAAAAACTCATATTTTAATCTCTGAAGTTTTTTTCTTTTTGTAACTTTTAATTTTGATCATTCAAAATCAACTATTCAAGTCAGTAAAAATAAGTGGCATGTTTTATTGAGCAAAGTTTCAGATTTATAGGACAAAAAATATGGTTTGAGATTGATTTTTTGATCTTCTACTATCTTGAATGATTGATTTTAAATGATCAAATTTGAAAGTTGCAAAAGGATGGAAACCTAAGGGGCTGAAATGTAGTTTTTTTTAATGAGGTACTAAAATCGTAACTGGTGCAAAGTTAGGGTTAAAAGTGAATTTAAACCTATTTTTTTGTTGTGTAGTAGCTAACTTGGGGTTAGGGTATATGTTAAAGAATAAAAAAAAAACAATTGTATTGAATAAACATAATAATTTAGTTTTAAAAAGTTAAATGTAAGACTTTTAAACATATATTTTTATAATTAATTTTTTGATTCTTAATTCTTAAATATATAAGTTAACATTTACCTTATTTTTAATATTCCAACTCTCGAGCACATTTAGATAAATACTAATAAAAAGATTCTTGAAGTTTTAAGGCGTAATGTTTTTTCTCTAAAATTTTGATAATTCTTGATTTCATTGTGAATCTAAATATACATATGTGACATAAGAAATAATATTTGTACAAATATTTTATGATAATTTTTTTATAAATCTTTTTCTAAAATTTTTTTATTGATAAAAAAAAGAAAAAGAAAAAGAAAGAAAGAGAAAGAATAAGAACAAAATCTGGTTCCTCTCACTTGTATTATTGGTTGGACTCAAAATTGACGTTTCCAATTTTTTTATTGATGTAGCATACAACTATTATATTATAAATTCGCGAGAATGATTTCATATGAACATATTTTATGTCACATTAGTAAAAAAAAACTTCTCACATCACCGTTTTTAAATGCAAAACCTCGAGTTAAAACCAAACATTGATTACCAACAATGGATTAGCTGAGATGGTAAGAGACTTGTGTCCCTTAAGTAAGTGGTAAAAGGTTTGTTTACTAGCACGTATGTAGATAATTCATCTTATATGTTCCATAAGTTTCTCAACGAAGATTAGTCATTGAAAAACGGTGCTGAAAACTTTCTACTAATATCACGGTAATTAAAAATAAAAGCAAAAAAACTGATTAAAAGGTGGACAAAGTTTGCGAAGTAGAGAAAATATTTGCTCTTATTTGATGCATTCCTCCTCTCAAGAATTATTTTTTCTTTGATAAGAACAAGAAGCAAGCATGTAACCATTAGGTCCAACACATGTATTTTATAGGTTCTGATTATGCTACTGTATGATGATTGTACATGACAGCTCTAGTGTAAGTGCATATACAGAAGCTGTGAAGGAGCTGGCATGTGAGATATTGGAGCTAATGGCAGAAGGATTGGGGGTCCCTGATACATCCATTTTCAGCACATTCATCACTCAACTTGATAATGACTCACTCCTTAGGTTCAATCACTACCCTCCTAAAGACTGCAAAGATAGAGACAACTCAAATTCCTACAACGTTGGCTTTGGAGAACATTCTGACCCTCAGATTCTTACTATCCTTAGATCCAACGATGTTGCTGGACTCCAAATTTCACTTCAACATGGTGTGTGGAACCCAGTTACTCCTGACCCAGCTGCTTTCTGTGTTAACGTTGGTGATCTTCTTGAGGTATATATATATATATATTCTTATTAATGAATTCAGATTCCCGACAATCTTCAAAATCCCGTATTCACCTGGTCACCATGTGAATGCGGGATTTTGGTTAGTTAAGATAATATGAATTCATTCTTATCCTACTCATAATGTTTTTTCTTTTGATCCCCACAAATGCTGGTTTCATTTTTGCTATGCTGAATATGTACATTCATGGTAGGGGGTGGAGTGGGGGGCTGCTTACATTTAAATATAAAAAAAGAGTGATGATTTGTACTAGGGTTATATTGTGCTTTGTGACATTGCATATATGAAATAATAATTATATGTGTGTACATTAAAGAAAGTACAATACTGAGGTGTAATGGATTTGCATGTATAACCTACTAACACTTGACATGGTTTTCACTTTTGTTAAAAATAGATAGACATGGCATGTTACTATATATGTTCCTCTCAAAAAATAACATGTTACTATGTTAGGGTATGGGTAGGGGTAAATTGGAGAATTATGTATAGTTTCATCTTGGTCTGAAATGGGGGTTCAAAAATTATAGTATTTTGGATTAAAAATATTTTTAACATCTAAAAAAAATTGCCTCTTTTAAAAACAATCTCTATAAAAAGTAAAAGCACCCATTTTTTAAATAAAAATAAGTTAAAATTTAATAAAATATTTGTAACGACTCAACTTATAAAGTTACAATCTTTTAAGAACTAAAAAAATATTTAGGGAATGTATTTTCATTAGAAGGTTGTCATACTTATTGGAAGGTAAAACATACATTATTGCTCTATTTTCATTTTGTGTTGATTTATGTTTTTACTTTGTACTATCTAGATTTTTGTATTCGAGGTGGCTAATTTTTTGATGTTCGACATAATAACATGTTATAGAGGACAACCAACATGGCAATGTAAGTACTATAAATTGTATAACAAAAAAAGGGTGACATAAAAATTATTTAATCAAGGAGAATTAATTTGGAGAATGGTTGTAGAAAACACTTAAAGCTCCTTTAAAAATTGTAGGTTAGAGATGGTTCAAAAATGGAAGTGATTGATTATTTATGTTGTAAATGTTATGTATTAAAGGTTATGACAAATGGAAGATTTGTAAGCGTGAGACATAGGGCCGTGACCAACTCATACAAGTCTAGAATGTCGGTGGCATATTTTGGGGCTCCACCACTTGATGCATGCATTGTTGCTCCCTCAGTTATGGTTACACCAAACAGGCCCTCTCTTCTCTTCAAACCATTCACTTGGGCAGAATACAAGAAAGTCACCTACTCTCTAAGGCTTGGAGACAGCCGCATTGACCTTTTCAGGAATTGCACACAAGTAGAGTAATAGGGCATGAGGAGGTTAAAGTTTGTTTGGTATCAATACAAGAGTGTAAAGCTTTTTTTATTTTTCTATTTTGATGGTGTCCTTCCTAGGTGGTATAAACTTTGCCAAAATGTGCCAACAAATTTTGTATTGTGTTGAATGGAACTGTGAAAGTTTATAACTTTGCATGGAGAGGGAAGAGTTATGTTATTAATTGTTCATGGTGTGTATAATTGTCTTTTAAATACTAAATGTTTAATTTTTGTGTTTCGTTGATTTTGACTTTATAATTTAGGGGAGTTTGGTTTTAATTTTAATGTTAGATATAAATAATATTCTCTAAAAATCTGATGTGTGAAAATGCTCTTTCTTGCAATTATATATTACAGATAGATAGATCATGAAGATTATTGTTCGAGACATTGTAATTCAAGCACATGATCACTTGACATAGTTGTAATGCTCTACTACTGATTGTTGGATCGTTGTTAAACTCAAAAGGGAGTCTTAAGTTGGGATTACAATGAACGGAGTTTTGATAGAAAATTAAATATAGTATTTGTCCATATTTGTAATTTTAAAAAACGTATGTACCTAAACTTGTACTCGAATGAGCAGCAACTTAAATGAAGTATGTTATTTGAACAACCACTTTTGTTTTCCACGTAAGATTCGATAGAATTCTTATTGTTTTGTTTTAGTTGAGAACTTTATAATACTGACCTCCGGAAGAAGACTCCTTTGATGGTGGTGTTTGATTAGAATCTCCTTCTTCGGCCTCAGAGGTGGGAAGTGTACCTGCAAACTTTAACAATCAAGTTAGTATATGCTTCGTCATATATCATCCCCAAAGTCTTCTTCCAACGGTCCATTGTTTGACGTTCTCAACCAAAACAATATCATTTTATACATATTTAATATAAATGATGAATGTCACCATAATATGAACGCGATCGCTCCAAGATAGTATCTTGATCGCTTCTCTTGATTCCTTTGCTCGTCTTCATCGCTTCTTGTTTTCCTTCATCACCTATATGATGATAGTTGCCCAGTTGTTTTACATCTTGTGATGTACCTTCTCTTCCCATAGATTACCTATTCCTCTCTTTTTCATTGTAACCCTACCTTTTAACCTAAACTTTCTCTTCTTCTTCCTCAACCATCTCATATTCTACCCAGCCCTCACCCTCTCTTTTGACCCTTATCTCACACCCCTGTTTCTTCACCCTCACGCTTCCCCTCTCCTTTCTTCATTATGGTTTTCAATCTCCACTTCTCCCTTCCTATCATGTCTGACCCAAGAAACAAAGGAGTCATCTCAGACTCCTCTAACCCTAACAATCTTCATATTATCAGTCCAACCTCTCACTGCCCTGCCAAGATTCAAAAAAACCTCAACTATTACTCCCATCATCACCCAATTTGATGAGTATAACAGTTTTTCTTATCAACAGAAAACCACCAATATCAATACTGAATTTGGATCAAGTAGTCGACATTCAACGGATCATGAACCCTCTCCCTAATTTCAACAGACTGCTTTTCAAGAAACGATTGTTGAAGATGAAGAAGGTGCAAAACCCTTCTGTTACTATCAATAAACACACGTTTAAGAGAGACTTAACACCTGCAAGAATAGCATCATAGTAAAGATATTATCAGACAAACTCATTCCTTTTCCTACTCTACATATCATACTGTCACGTATCTGGTGTAACCCTCCAGGGTGCAAGATCACAGAAATTGAAGGTAAACTTTATCAAATTTCTATGGATAAATAGCAAGATATCATCAGAATCATTAAAGACAGGCCCTGCATAATCAGGAACAGTCGGTTGGTTCTCCATGCTTGGGATAGACAAATTATTCCTAGTGATCTAGATTTCTCCAAGATTCCCCTCTGGGTTCAAAGTAGGGGGTTGCCACTACATTGCAAGTCTATCTCTATGGGTCAACAAATTGGTTCTCAACTGAGTCAGATATTAGATGTAGGAATTTATGAGTTTCCAAAAAAGGCAAAGTTTGTAAAATCAAAATTCTTTTTGACATCTTCAACCCTATCAGAGCTAGATTATACATTGGCAGTGAAGTTGATGGCATAAACAAGGTAGATTTCAGATTTGAAAACCTACCCATGTTTTGTTTCAAATGTGGTTTAGTTGGTCATAATGAAGAAAATTGTGTTTCAAACTCTCCCCTCTCTTATCGCAACAGTGAGGGTCAAACAAACCCAAGAGGAGCATGGCTAAGATCCAAAGCATATGGGCGCAGGCTTCTAGACAAGAAAGAGAAGGTTTTTAGCAACAATCCACTAAAATCCTTGAGTGGGAAACAATGTAGTCCTATACCTAAAGGCTTAATTGAGAAAATGGCTAATCTCAAGATGCTTCAACACAATTCTGGTCCTATAGGAACCAGTACTCAACCTAGTCAGGCTACTAAAGCAACTCAACAAGCAGCACAGTTCAGAGGGTCTAAAAGTGTTTCTATAATTCAGGCAACAACACAACATACTATTCAGAGGATGGAGGAGCAACATAATTACAAAAGAAAGTTTTTTACAAAAGGGACATCTGGTCAATTAGAGCAGTATCAGAGTCTAGAAATTGGAATGGCAGACCTCCATAATGAGGTCAACCAGCCAATATGAAGTTGTTGTCTTGGAACTGCAGAGTCTAAATAATATTCTCTAAGAATGTGATGTGTGAGCTCTTTCTTGCAATTATAATTATAGATGATGAAGATTATTGTTCAAAACATTCTAATTTAAGCACATGATCACTTGACATATTTGTAATGCTCTACTACTAATTGTTGGATCGTTGGTAAACTCAAAAGGGAGTCTTAAGTTGGGATGACAATGGATGGAGTTAGGATAGAAGATTAAGTATAGTATTTGTCCTTATCTGTAATTATAAAAAACGTTTGTACCTAAACTTGTACCCGAATGAGTAGCAACTTAAATGAGATATCTAATTTGAACAACCACTTTTATTTTCCACATAAGATTCGATAGAATTCTTATTCTTTTGTTTTAGTTGAGAACTTTATACTACATACCACTGGAAAAGACTCCTTTGATGGTAGTGTTTAATCATAATCTCCTTCTTTGGCCTCAGAGGTGGGAAGTGTACCTGCAAACTTTAACAATCAAGTTGTATATGCTTCGGGCCAAAGACAAAGATTTCGTCAAACATCATCGTCCAAAGAGTCTTCTTCCAACGGTCCATCGTTTGAAGTTCTCAACCAAAACAATATCATTTTATCCATATTTAATATGAATAATGAATTAATCCATATCTATTTATTACAAAATTCAATATATATTATATAGTTAATAGTAAATGCAGCACTTAATAGTTTAGTTCAAGTAAATTTTACTTTTTTTTTGCTATACATATCTATACTCGACCGATCAAATTTTATTAAAAATACTATTTCGTTGTGATAATCAAGAAAAATGAAAAATAAATTCAAGATGAAAATTACTAGGACCATTTTATATTAGTTTTTATTGCATTTGAACTTTTTAATTGAAATTGTATTCTTGTAAAAAAAACAAAGTTTTATTTGATTGCTAACATATGATTATCATATTTGTTGATAGAGAAGATGGATATGAGAGAGTTTCCAGAAAACCTTGAGGCTTTGTTTGTGAGTTTGGAGGGGAGGAGAATGAAAGGTTTCAGGGGAGGAGAGAAATATAGAGGAAAATTGGAAAATCTTTCACATTTTTTGAAAGAGTATTTTTTTAGAGAGTGATGAATTAATGTTTATGATTAATATATTTTTAATTTTAAGAATATTATAATAACATACATTAAATTTGAAGAATTCATATAAACTCTCCCAAAATCCTCCTCCAATACAATTTTTTAGTTCCCCAAAATGAGGAGAGTTTTATATTTTGAAGAAAAATAAGCCACCCAAAGCCCTTCCTTCCAATGTCCTCTATTACTTCCACTTACTCCTTCCTTTTTTCTAAATCTTTCCTTCCATTCCCTTCCAAACTCGCAAACAAAACCTTAGGTGGAATTAAAATTGATTTTATCTTAATTATGTTTATAGAACTTCACATTCTGAATTCTACTCATTAGAACTAATATTATATGCCAACAATAGATTAATAGATTGGTTAAAGGGGTAACATGTCTGAACCTCTTTGGTAAGTTGTCATGAGTTTGATTTTGGACTCTTCAATATCATTTTAGAATATAAAAAAGAAATTGGTTGAGATGGGAAAATGCACCTTGTATTTTATGTAGGTTCTCTTATAAAGATTAGTCACAACTAAGATGTGATACAAGTCGGTACTTATAATATAATCTACTAAAAAAAGAACTTAACATTATATATTTCTACCAAATCAAAAGAATTTAACACAATGTGAAACAGTCTTGGGTAAACTATCTTTCTACAACACCCCCACATTATATACAATTTTTAAGTTTCCTCCAAATTTTCTATAATTCTTCCACTTGTTCTTTCTTTTTATCCAAAACCCTCCCCTTTTTTTTTTTTCTCTGTTTGGGAGT
>Ga0228710_1004641_pt1 | contig 21643 bp, 18 predicted proteins | sample MedpolnodulmetaG_FD_177995 | JGI IMG/M metagenome (GOLD analysis project Ga0228710, IMG submission 177995) | Root nodule microbial communities from Medicago polymorpha collected in Santa Monica, California, United States - pink nodules | ecosystem: Host-associated > Plants > Roots > Nodule...
GGTTGGTGTTTTATTTTCTTTTTTCTTGGTGTAATACTTGAGATTTAATCCCCTTATATATAATATATTTTGTCATTAAAAAAATTATTTTAAAAAATCCAAGTTTCAATGCCAACTTCCTCCCAATTTCTTTGTAAGCTTGCAAACACATGGTGGAGTGCAAGAGAAAGAGTCGTTAGAGACAGTTTAACCGCTTTTAGAAAAAGAACTTGTGCAAGAAATTATGAAAAAACAGTTCGAAAAAATGATAGTTTTTAAATAAGAAAAATATTGGAATGAAAAAATAAGAAACTTATATCATTTTGGACCATCTAATGTGAATAACTCTAGAGGTAATATAATATTACAAATCAAAATTATCAATACTAGTGTTCAGATGGGCAAATTTGTGTCCGTCTATCCATTTTTTATTTAACTAATACGTATAAATTACGAAAAATAAATTTTATGAAATTTAGATTTGGATTTTATTGAAAATTAACTATAAATATTTTGCATTTTTATATTTTAACAAACTATATTTTTCTTCAAGAACAACAAACTAGACTTATCTAATTACAATATCATCAACAATATAATAAATATAATATAAATTTTTATTTTTTAGTGACAACAACAATATAAAGATAAATTCCTTCAAAAAAAAACAATATAAAGATTATTTTTTTATTTTTTTAATGACAACAGCGATATAACGTTTTTATAAACAAATTTATTTAAGGGTACAATTATAAGTGAAAAAGTCAATCCAAATTCAAACCAGACCAAATTCATGTATTCTCTTTATATATAATATAGATTAAAAATGAAATAACCCAAATATTTATTAAAAATATTGATGTTAATCACTACCTGACTTTTATAAAAATAATGTAGAAAAAAAATATTATTATTAATCAAAATGACATTCTATATTTTTTTTAAGGAAAAATGACATTCAAGATAAAAAGTATAACTATAAAATAAAATAAAATAACTTTCTCTTATGAGCCGCCACCTACAACCATTTTTCTTTCAATATTTTTCATTCTCCTTATGTAAAGAACAATAGTTCAAAACTATCATTTTTAAATGAAATGATAGTTCTTTCAAAAAAAAAAAATGAAATGATAGTTTTTACCTCAAATCACATCTCTAAATCATTTCACTCATTTCCTTTCATTTAAATAAATGATTTCATATCTATTTGGTTTGTACTTTCGTGATTTTGTCGTCTTAGTGTAACGTTGTCTTTGTGCAACATTGTATGTCTTTCCTGTATTGTTCGGGTGTTTGTGGGGTTCAAATTATTAGATTAACTTTGATGTAATGTAGATCCAATCAATGACTTTGATGTCGTCAACATTGCACATCCTGGGATATGAGTATTTCAGAGACTTGAATATATTCGTAGACCTACGTACTTTGAGGTTTTATGCTATTAAATTAAGATGATGTTGTGGTTTTGTTCGCAATTTCATCCTTTTTGCTTTTTGACAAATTTGTATTGTATTGATGTACTCTATCAATTTGAATAAATGAAAATCGTATATTTTTAGTCAAAACAATGACATTCAATATCATCCTTTATTATAAAAGCTAGACTTGATGAGCTAGCATGTTTGCCCTAATCCCTTGCATTTTTCCCTCCTAAGCATGTAATTATTGCTAATCTAATCTCTCAACCACACACTTAATCACAGTCGTTGATTCAAACTCTATTTTCAAACTCCTCACTTTCTCTCTCATACAGAAAACAATGTTAATCATCCTCTTTTTCCCTCCCTAATACGTAATTAATGCTAATCAACTCAGTCAACCACTCCATTCATCTCAGCCGTAGATCTCATAACCTTTATGTATTAATGTTCCATGATTTGAGTCAACCACCCCATACATCTCAGCCGAAGATCTCATAACCTTTTGGTCCCCTTTAAACATATTGCAAGCAGAATTATAACATGCCTTTATTCTTTTTTTAGGATTTGGTTGAGTTAGATGATTCTTGCAACAACTCTAACAAACTTGGAACTCCATCAACGAAATCTGGAACAAAAAGATCTTCTGATGGTAATACTTCAGCTGGACGTGGTGTCATAGAAATCGGGGAGGAATCTATTACCAAACCAACTAAAATGGTTCGTGTGAAAGTTGAACCTCCAGAAATATAATGAGTTTGCAGTCATTTAATTTGCTGTAAACGCTATCAAGGGGTTATTGGCATTTATGCTGCAGATGTGATATTCATCAACAAATATTTTTTAATTGCTTTCTTTTCTGCGTTTTTCTATTTAGTTTGAAAATTTATCTTTTTTGTTGATGGTATTGTAATCCAAACAACATCTATGGAGTATAATTATTATTCTCCACTTCTAGAATCAAGTATTCTGTTTTAAGTTCTATTTGATAATTTCATGCAGTAATATGTGTGATCTGTTCAGAAGTCAACAATGGCAAGAATCCAATTTGAATTTTACAATTAGGCTAAAACTCTGAAAATATATATTATTCGAGACATAATTAAGTGGTTGTTTCGACTCGGAGAGTAAAGATTTGTATGTACTATCACTTTTTAGAAGTTACTGAAGACTAAAGTTTTTCAAATAAATATAATGTCATATTATTAGCATGTTAAAATTTGACTGTCAACATAAAATAATGGGTTTATTTCCATACATTAGTTGTTCATCAAGTATAACATTTTTAAAATATCTGTTGCAAGTACTAAACCTTCATTCACGTCATCCATATAACAAGTCAATACATCAAATATTTATATATCTTAATGATATGCCATTGTGAATAATCCAAACATTAATACTTATTATTGCTAATCGAAACTTCAGGTTAAGACTTAATGATATGCAAAATTCAACTTAATATTTATGGAGCTTAATGATATGCGAAAATTCAACTTAATGATATGCCATATCGAATAATCCAAAAATCTGCAACAAATTAATAATTATCATTGCTAATCGAAAATCATTAAGTGACAAAGTCTTTAATTTTTATATATGAATTCCTTTTGGTCATAAGTCTTGCAATTCAAATTTGTACCTTAAAGATCATAACATGTGCAATCAAAGTGAGAAGTCAATGGAATGGTTCTGTCTTGAACCTCCAAAAAATTTATAGAACTTAATGATACGCCATTGTGAATAATCCAAAAATTTTATAGAACTTAATGATATGCCATTGTGAATAACCTCAAATGTTGTTTATCACGAAGTCTTTCGTAATGTATCTTGATGTTCAAACCTTTTTGTTATGTATGCTACCACTTCATTTTGTTGCTATTGTTGTCTTAGAAGGGAACATATTTTCAAATTGTTATAAAACTTCTATTAACTATATATGTTTACATTTTTGTGATTGGTTCGATTAACTTCTATGTGGTATGACCTGTGCGGTAGCACAAGTCAAGAGTATAGTTTTATAATTATTGCAAAAGAGAATTAGACCGCAATTACCATTGGTAACCAAAATTTAAAAGTATGTTACATTGTCCCAAATTATAAATCGTTTTGACTAATACATACAAATTAAGAAATAATGAATGTTGAAAAGTAAAAGGAAATTGAGGAATGCTAGGGTCACACCCTCTAACCACCTTTTAACACACTCCAATGGAAACTTGCCAAAACTGTGTCAAAACAATATTTACAGTCACTCAACAGTGAAAACAGAAACAGAAATAACAGTCAACCTATGCCCAAAATAGAGAATGGGCTAAGCCACTAGGCATGTAAATTGAGGGAGAGCGTAGGATATTTATCCTTCAACCACATGAAAGTGAGGGACTTTATTTTATCAACCACCTGAACAATTGATCTTTGCTTGTCATTTTATAATTTTAAGTAGCCAGATTCTAATATGTGTAATTTCTCATCATATATTAGTCAATTTCTCAAACGTAATTTGTTAGTTTTCCCCTATATATAGTCTATTAGACTTGCATCATTTCCATATCTTTACTCCTTTCATACAGTGTTATTAACTTAGAAAAATTTAGCATGGCATAAAAAATCAATAAATGTCATTTCAGATAAAAAATTATGGAGCATAGTCGCGTGAATTGTATGTGTTTGGTTCATTCGTGATGTAAATCGTGACTCACACCTTATCACACTAGATATGGTTATAATGGATGCATCATTAGGTAAATCATGAAAAAACACTATAAATCATGATAATGTTTTTAATATATTTGATTTGAGTATGTTCTTTTTATTTCATTATGTTTGACCTGTTGATCCTTCTATAAGAGTTTTTATTGGAGTTATTGTCGAATAGACATAAATAATTACATTAAACGAATAATTAAATGATAATAAAAATTCATGAAAGAATTTAAATGGAAAATAACCCTTCAAATAAGGCTTATCGGAAGAAGAAAAAAAAATTCAAATTAAGAAAAAAATGTTGAAATAAGACTATGTACATTAGAACATTCCTTTTAGTATTTAGTCTTTGCAAGAGTGTACCGAGGATCCTATGAAAATCATTTCCCATATTAATTTTCTCTAAGATAAAACAACGATTTTAACCTTTTATTTGTTTACGTTGGTAGCATTTTGTCCCTTAATGTACTTATTTGTTGGCTCTAATGTGTGTCTGTTTATATATAATTTTATTATTTTTGATGAAACTCATAGAGAAATTGTTATAGACTTGAATCAACACAACAAATGTTTCGTAAAAAAATAATTGACTATATATCAGAGGACCCATTTCGTAAAAAAAATCAAAAAAATGACCCATTTGTTACTATTGTTTTTCTTTTGTTTGAATTTAAAAAATTAGAATAAAAAAAAGAAGTAATGACTTTAAAATATAAGAGTGTTACCTTTACAAAGTTTTAAATGTGGACATTTACTATTTTTAATAAAAAATAATAAATGAAAAATAGATAATAAAAATAATATTTTTACTAAAAAAAAGGTAGGATAACATTTGGACCAGATCCGTATTAGACTTAGACACCCCAAAAAATGAAGTTTGTTTGAGTAGTTTCTCCTAAATTTGACAATGGAGGTTTTTTTATTTTTTTTTATTTTTTGAGATTATAGGAAGAGTAGTGCTAAATAGTACGGGTTTTGTCCATACGAATTTTCACGGATGCACCCTTAATAGAAAATGCATCCCTTTTTTTAATTTCATACGCAAAAAAATCCATTCTTCTTTAGTTATACACTTATACTCCCACTCAATGTAACCGAAAAAATACCCTCACTTATACATTTATCCCTCTTTTAAATTAATGTGAGGGGATAAGCTTTACACATTGGGTAAAATACATTACTCCAAGGGGAAACATAGGACAAAAGGACCATAATAATTTTCAAAGCTACAAAGAAATATCAATCGATGATAGTTATCCTCAAACCCAAAGTCACCGTAAACAATTTAGAAAGCTGTCTTTTCTCCAAGCCAAAAATTGCCAAAAGGCCAAAAATCAAAAAATATGTATAGTGGTGAAAATGAAGTAGAGGCACAGGTGTGGTCCACGTGTGGATGAAATTTCATTTTAGGAAAGGAGAAGCGGTGTGTGCTACAATAAATTATGCATTCGTGAAATTTTCTTTAAATATATCCGTACAATTAAGCATTTCCCTTAGAGGAAATATGAGTTGCAGGTAATTTTTCGAATTTGTTGAAAAAGTGGCGGATTTTTGGGTAAATTCTTTACCAAAAAAGTTGACCAAATAAAAAAGAACGCCGCACTATTATAAAATTTCTAATAAGCATATTTATGTCAACTCAGCAGAGTACATTTGTAGTTTTCCATTGTCAAATACCACCAAAGACCGGACAATGAAGTAATTAGAAATAATAGAGGTTGAATAAAAAAATATAGCATGAAAACGAATGACATCCAATAACTAAAATTTAAGATAAAACAGTTTTCGAAGCATAATGTTGGAATAACAAAACAGTTTATCATAATGTTGGAATAATATTGTGGCTTCTGGATGAGCCTACAATGGTTGGAGCATCATATTATGCCAATAGCAACCATACAAATGGGAATGACACCACATATCTTTACGCAAAATCTTAAGTCAAATAATGTCAAACGGGATCACAACGTTTTCGAAGAGGTGGGTCGGAAGTGGTTTTATGGAAGAATATTTATGTTCCTTTGTTTCATAAGTAGAGAGAGGAAATTAGAAAGAAAAAAATACGAAAACTAAATTTGAACATGAAAGAAACGATAAGGAAAAAAATATAGAGTGTATGTTTTTTTCGTGCAAGTATATAGAATATATTGAGTTGTCGGTAATTTTATGGATTTGTTGAAGGAGATAAAGATTTTTGGGCATTTTTACCAAAAAATTAAACTTAAAAAAAATGTCAAATCATTTTAAAATGTCTAAAAATCATGTAATTGGTTAACTTTGCATAATACATATATATTTTTACATTGTCACATCCCATCAAAGTTCAAATGTGAAAGAATTGAAAATAATAGAGGTTGAATAAAAAAATAGCATGAAAGCGAATAACATAAAAAAAAAAACTAAATTTTAGATTAAAAAATTAAACAAATGACATCATATCACTAACAAAATAGTTTATCATGATGTTGTGATTTCATAGAGAACCTTTACTAGGTTTGATTATCATATTAGACTATGAACATTCACACAAATGAAATTGACACCACATCTTCACTTAAAATGTCTAATAAACATGCATTTTGTCAACTCAGTAAATACATCTAAAATTTTCCATTGACAGATCCTACTAAAGACCAAAGGTGAAATAATTTGAGGTAATAGATGTTGAATAAAAAAAATAGCATCAAAATTTTAAAAAATAATTAAACAAATGGTATTTAAAACTAACAAAACATAATGATGTGACTTCCGGGAAAGCCTAAACTGGGTTTGATAATGACATTAGACTGAAATCAACCACAAAAGTGAGGTTGACACCGCATGTTCACCCAAAACCTAAATGTATTAGGTAAATGTGTAATCTGACATATATTTTTATCATCATCTTTTATTGCATCAAATATAAAACTTTAACTTACATCTATCACATTAATAACTCTCTCTTCAGTGTGAGACTCACACTTTGTAATTGTAATTTGGTGACATAAAATGCCACAACATTTTAAAATTTCTATTAAAAATAAATTTTACCAACTCATTATAGCACATATGCTTATTTTTATTGTCAGATTCCACCAAAGACAAAAGTCAAAGAATTTGAAATAATGAAGGTTAAATTGAAAAACTACATAAAAACGAATGACATCCAATAACTATAATTAAACAAACAGAGTCATTGGCCCTCTTTTATACCCAAAAATAAAATAAATAAACAAATGACATCCAAAAATTAAAAATCCGACTCATTATAATTTTTTGGACTTTCGGTGGCACCTACCCTAAGTTTGATCGCTACATTAAACTAAGAGAAACAAACAAGTTAGATTGATATCACATCTTCATCCAAAAATTTAAGACATTAGGTACACGAGTAATCTTACTTATATGTTGTTTAGAGTTTACTCTTCCATTCAACATATAATTTTAACTTACACTTGACACATTAACATTTCTTAACCACAAGTGTGCAACTCTTTGCATCCGTCTACATTTTTTCATTGCAGATCCAACCAAAGAGTAAAAGTGAAGAACTTTGAAATAATAGAGGTTGAGTAACAAATATGCATGAAAGTTAACGACATCCAAAAACTAAATTATATTATAAAAAATTAAACAAATGTCACTTAAAACTAACAAAACAAATCATTATAATGTTGCGACTTCTGATGGAACTTACATTGGGTTGTATCATCATATTAGGCTAAGAGCAACCACACTAGTGAGATTGACATCACATCTTCAACCAAAGCCTTAAGGTATTAAGTGTATGGATAATCTCCCTTATATGTTGCTTAACATCTACTCTTGAATCCAATGTCGAATTTTAATTCACAATTAACCCATTAACATTTGTTCATTAAATATGAGACTCTCCGTGCTCGTGATCCACCGCCTAGAACCACTCCTTCTCCCCTAGAATATTGAACTGGGATATGATACCACCGTCGGACCTTCTAGGGGCGTCAACACTGATGTGAATCGACATATTGCAGAAGGAGCAACCTCAAAAGTTAGAATACCACATCTTCATTCCAAATTTTAAGACTTAGGTATATGAGTTTTTTCACTTATTTATTGTTCAACCTCTACTTTTTTATTCAATGTTGACCTTTAACTGACACTTGATACATCATAGTATTTTCTCCCTCAAATATGATGAAATTCTAACCCGTACTTGACACGGGTGTCCATACCAGTATAATATAAAATGAAAAGTTCATTAGATAACAGGTGAATAACTTAAAAAAAAGTGAATGACATGACAAATTTTCATTGGAGTGTGTTAAATAGTGTGACCTTAGCATTTCTCAAGGAAAAGATAAATTTTTTCAACCCTGTGAAACTCGGTTCGAGACTTGACATCAAAAAAGAAGAAGATAAATGTTTTGGTAAATAAATGAAACATATTTTTTCATTAAAATCATTATTAATTATTTTTTTAATAACCACGTAAAACCAAGAAGAAAAAAACTTAATTTGAGAATGAGGAGTATACATCACCACTAAAGGGCATCCTAATCATTATTGGCCCACTAAGGTGCTCAAAGAAACTGGTTTGTGGACTAAAAATAAAAGTAAAAACTGGTTTTGATTGTGCCACACGTCAAATTCACAACCGTGCTATAATCATTCATCTATTTTAGTAGCCAAAATATTCAAGACAAGATAATACACTTGTGGAGACCTCGTGCCATAATTTGCTCCTCAATTCCCATATCATCATACAAACTCAATCCAACTCCTCACATTTACTACACAAAAACAGCCACAAAACAAACCATATATATCATCAATAACACTAGGCAAAGAGAATTTATATTATATTTTAGTTTCTTTGTTGATATAATTTTTCAAATTAAGCTAGGAGAATCAATGGCTTCTATCACCATGTTGCCAATGGTTCCAACAACAGGAAGAGTCTTTGCAGCTACAGGTGCAAAGGGTACTACAGGTGGTGGAAGTAGCAAGCAAGAGAAAGGTTTTCTGGATTGGATTATTGGTGGTTTAACAAAAGAAGATCAGTTCTATGAAACTGATCCTATTCTCAAGAAGGTTGAAGAGAAGAATAATAGTAGAGGCACTACTAGTAGAGGTACTACTAGTGGTAGAGGTACTACTAGTGGTAAAGGCACTACTAGTGGTGGCAAGAACTCTGTGGCAGTACCACAAAAGAAGAAGGGTGGTTTTGGAGGATTTTTTAACAAGGATTAATTGAAGAAATGTTCATGCAAGTACCTTTTCCAACTGCATGTATGTTATATATGTTTCTGTTTATTTAGATTTTAATCTGTTAAACATTATGAGAACTACAATATGTTGTTTGTCTTTCTGGTTGATATATATTTCAATTTATACAACAAACCAATTGATTCATTTTGGTTCAGCAGCATCAACATAAATTAAAGGTGTGTCTGGTGTCCAATGCATGTGGCTACATAGTAGAATCACTTATATTTTTTCAAATTATTAGCAATGTTTATGTGTCAATGTTAGTTGTGTGTGTATCTGTATCAGTGCCTCTTAGCCGCTAGCAAATCAATCAGACACCATCCACAATTTACGCAATCTAGCTTTGTACGGTGGTTTTGGACCTAGTTTTGTTGATGATACCAGAAGTTAATTTACTTAACTCCAATTCAATTTTGGGAAACTTTCATAGGTTACATGGAATTGAAACTAGTTCAAAGTTATGATCAACTAGATGAAATTCAATGCCAAATTTCAAACTGGCTGTAACCATTGGACTTAGATAACTCCAGCATTATTTATGGTGTTGATACGGTTCAAGGATAGTTGTTGTAATCTGGACCATAGTATTTAAATACAAGTTGTATGTTTTAAACTCTAAACTTGAAATGAGAGAAAGACGTAGGCAAAATCGACCAAACTTTGTACCAAACATCATGTGTTTCTGTCCATCAAAGAACGATGTCCATAAGAAAACCATTTTGCGTTTCTTTGTTTGTTTTTTCGTATCTTTATTCTTTGTAACCGGGTTGATGTTCTAACATTATCATCTGTTGCAAAATGGTCCAAAAACACGTACCGCTCAGAAATGATATTTGTTATTTATTGTTAAGAACCTTGTGTAGTTTAAATTATGTTGTTTTTCTCACACAATATGACCTGACTTTCTTGTTATCATGTTCTCTTTCTGTAGAGGAAAAAAATTGTTAATGTAATATTAATGTAATAAAGCTATATGCTAAGGTTTTGAAACAATACTCGCATTCTTTAACCTTTTGCATCATAATTTCAGTAATCGTTTGTTAGTTTAGTCTTTGCATTGTTAAACTTATAGAATTATTATTATATCTAGAGTGAGCAGTTTAGAGGGTGAAGTAATAGATCTAACTTATTCCTGAAAAAATATCGGTATATTCTTACACAAGTTTTGTCATGTGTGTGCACGTAATATTTATTTAGATCAATAAGCAGACAGTTAGACAGTTAGTTTACTGATTCAGTTAGTTAGCCTGACAGTGTAGAGTAGTGGAAACAGACATGATTTGGCCAAGAAATTGAACTATAAAACATATATCATTACAAGTTTTGGTAAGATATAGTAATCTGCACACAAGTCTTCTATATGCTGATGGATTTCATAAGGAGGCGAAGATGCATCAAGCACGGTGAGAGGAGTAAGACAGGGCTTGACTGCAATCAAACCTTTGTCTGAGAGAATATCAAGGGCATATTTTCTCTGAATACTTTAATGGAACGATCCACGTCCAGTCCAAGTATGCTTTCTAGGGAGCTCAAATCCTTAATTTTGAAGGTTGAATCAAGTTACTGCTTGACAGAGTTAATCTCTAATAAACTAGTCTCACTGAGTATAACATCTTCCACATACAAATTATTGTATCAGTTTATTGATCCCAACCAACTATATTGATGTTTTTCATCAACAATTGAGATAACTTACTTCACTCTCTAAATGGTTTAAAGAAGCTAGACTATTTTAGGATTCGAAACCTCGAACTCATAACACTTCTAATGAATAGTTTGTTGCTCTTGGTTGAACACAGAAGTTAATTTCATAACAGTTCAATAGAATCTTATAGAATGAATAAACAAAGGCAAGAGATGATGGTTGTTTATTGAAAATCAAACTTACTATTTTGCAGAAATGAAATGCACATTATTAGAAATCCATGAAGGAAAAAAAAAAGGTATAAACTAATTCTGTTTCTATACAATAAGCAGACACCTTTGTAGTTGATTCTGTGATCATAAGTATCTCAAGCAGCTTCTATAGAATCTTCGTGGGATGTTTTGGTTGATGAATTCGATCTAGAAAAAGAAGAGTGGATGAATTCAATGCAATCCTCAACAGCAGCTGTCCTATGAGAAGCAGCAGATGACCCTGCTGATGCTGATCTTCCTAAGGAAGACGAGTCTCGGTTTAAAGATCTCCTCCGCAAGCGTAAAGCATTCGTCACTCTTTCTGCAAGATCCTTGACAAGTTCAATGGGAGAGAATTCCGATTGCCAAGGAATCCTGAATGTACAGCTCCTAACATGTCGATTTCTAGCCGATTTTCTATTAGAATTCTGTCTCCATGAAAAGCTTGTTTTCTCATTGTGACTCATTTTGTTGCTTACTATTGTTTGCATGATGATAATATTAATATTCTAGAGAAATATACCATACATGTGAAGCTGTTAGGTGAGAGCTACTGGAATGAGGAGGGTCTTGTGTGCTTGAGTAAGAAGGAAGAAGTTATAGGGATATTTATTACACTATTTTTCATTTGAGAATGGTTATCATGAAAAACCTGTGTGAAAGAACAAAGGAAAGTTCAAAAATAACAAGCACAAAAGTGGATTAAGATGGTCAGAAAAGAAGCATATCTATATTTAAGAAGTAAAAAAGTAGCAGAAGCACTTTGCACTCTTTATTACTTTCTATTTCAGAGGCAGAGCCTCCTTGTAACTTTGTAGATCATACTTTATGATTTCCATGTAATGGAGAAGTGGACAAAAGGCATCTAACTTGAGTGAAACCAAAGATAGAAGGAATATTTAGTTTAAAGCAATTATGTCATCATTCCATTCCTACCTCAGAAACAAGACAATAAAATATTAGGAAGGTGGGGACTACACATCAGTTACTTACTTCAATAGAAGCTTACAAAACCAGCACTTGAATTGTGTACCATTGTTATTTGTAAATTCTTTCATCAAAGCTGCAAGTACAACAAGACACATTGCCTAACCGATTTGCTGCTATATAGTTAATCCATTAAAAGCGTGTTTGGATTGACTTATTTGAATTTATTTACTGGCATAAATACTTATAACTTATTAGACTGTTTGAGAGAGATTATAAAAACAGCTTATGACATATCCATAAATTGTTTTCAGCTTATTTATATAAACTCTCTAAGATAACTTATGAAAACCACTTATATAACTTTTATAGAAATATTGACTTATTTTATATTTTGTTATAAAAATAACTTAAACAGATGTATGATAAGCGTTTAATTAAGTTGTTTATTACAAGAGTGCTGGTCTAAGATTAGGTATAATGTGAAACTTTGAATGTTAATGCAATTTCTGTGACCTTTGTGTATATAAAAGAAAGCTAAAGAGAGTAATCTAGCATGCTTTAAAGTTTGATAATTTAAAGTCCACGTCAAATATTCCACTCATTGAGAGAACATTGTTGAGTCCACACATATACTTGCCAAAGGTCCTGGTCAATACTTCGTGTGAAACCTGTGACCACTTTGGAATTCCTTATGAACAAAATCATGCAATATTTTATTTCTATGCAGCAAATGCAATATTTTATCATTTCTGTCAGAAAATTATTAGTAAATGTGAGGACCACATGCCAAAAGAAAAAGACAGGGCTTTGATATTCTCCACTTAGATATGGGATTGATTTAATAAATAATAAATCAAGCATGAAATGGAGAAGCAAGATGATTAATAATTAGGACACTATATATCTACATCTGTTTATAAAATAGAGCATCACTAAGATTTTCTTATGTCAGGATCAGACTACAAAATACAAGTAATCGCCAGTTAGAAGACTACCACTCTAAAATTTGATATTTTACATGTAGTATCACTATATAGTAAGTATTTTTGTACCAATCAGAATTTAACAATTGAGCCAAGAATAGGTGGGATGCTTTGTTTGGGAGATTGGCAAATATAACATAATCATTTGTAAACATATTCTTTTGATTACAGTTATTCAAAAAAAGAATATTCCTTTGATTACAGTTACATATTTGTATAAGTAATATACGCGTCTTATCTGATCAGTTATTCAAAAAATCTGGATTTGGAAAAGAGAATTTTTGCTTATATTTAAGACGCGTATTATATTTTATGATTGTTATCAACCCACTTTCGAACACTCTTCAACACACTAATCAAGTAAAAATTAATGTATCTCACTAAATAATATAAGCCCGACATAAACATAGTAAGGACAAGTTTAAATTAGACTTATTTTGAGCTTATACAAAATAACTTATGCAAATAAGTAAGTTTCTATGTATTATTCATAAGTTTGTAAATGTAATTTATGAAAAAACAGTTTATAAAGATTCAATTTACGTTAGTGGGAACTTATAAATTAACACAAAAGCTTATTTATTTGCATAAGTTGTTTTACATAAGTTCAAAATAAGCCTAATCCAAACGGGCCCTATGCCCCATTTAAATTTTAATTAATTAGAAAGTGTTTTTTTGCTGCTAATTAATTAGAAAGTGTTGAACAGTGTTGGTGTCTTGTATCCTAAACACTCTTCAGATCAAACATGAAACTATTTTCACTAAGGAGGAACCATATACCTAAGGTTTATATATTCCAATGATTGAAGACCCTCTATAGATCGCAGATTCATCTTTTTTGTTTTCAGCGACTTTGAATTTGTATTCTATCGATATACTTTATCAATTTGAATGAATGAATATCATTTACTTTTGTCAACAAAAAATAAATTTGAAAACAAAAACATCATAAATCACGCTACAAACATTACATTAAAAATAAAGAAGCAAAAATCGAATACACTTGCCTGCACTTTCACTCCAATGTAGTTTTCTACTCTCCCCTTTGGCTTTGCTTCCCGAGGACCATCCTTGTCTTGATCATCATCCTAAGAGAAAGATAATAAAATATAGAAATACCATTGGCATGAGTTACAGTAGCAAAGGTAAAACAACAATTTATCTTTGGAGATTACTCACAAATTTTGTAAATACACAGAAATAAATCAATAATCAAACACCACTTGCAAACAGGAGCAAGAGAAGAGTTTGATATGAAAGCATAAAAAAATTTAATATGAAAAAATATCTCGAGGAATATTAATATTTTAGTCTTTATTATTGATATCAGTTTTTAATTTTATGTTTATATCACTTCCTAATTTGAGGAGTTGACATTATGTATTCCTCCTGCAAAAGGTTCTCTTCCCTGGCATGGAGATTGCTAGATATAAGAAGGAATATTAGTTTCTCAACGAATGTACACTCTTGATCATTTGAAGGAAACGAGAATGAGTGGTTGAAGGCCAGCTGATACTCCTATGAATCACAAATGCAAAACTTGGAAAAAGGAACTATTATGGTTAATATTGGAAGATACTAAAGATTAGTTGGAAAATTGGTATACTTGGCCCATACCCGTCCTAATATTGCCTTCCCCGTCTGTGTGGTCAGTCAGTTATGCACTCTCCTTATGAAGACCATCATGAGGCTGTCCATAGAATTTTTAGATACTTAAAGGCTACCCCATAAAAAGGTTTATTCTTTGAAAAAACCAATGATAAGAATGTGGCTATTTTTACAAATGTAGATTGGACGGGTTCTGTAAAAGATATGAAGTCTAATTTACGTTATTGTACCTATGTGTAGGGAAACTCGGTAAGTTGGAGAAGCAAGAAACAAAGAGTGGTTGTCAGAAGTAGCACGAAAGCCGCGTTTAGAGCAAAGCCCGTGGAATTTTTGAAGGCTTATGGATTGATAGAGTCCTAAAGGAACTAAAGATGATGGTAGAACTCCCGTTGAAATGCTAACTTTTAAGGGCATAAGTTAAGAAGCCAAATATAGAAATATAATCATAAAAATTGTGCATTTAATATCTTGAAAACTTAAAAATTTATCGCTTCAATACAAAATTTGTTTTAATTCCTTGTTTAGCTCCTTAACTTGGGCACAGGTTAGCATGAAACTTATTTCTATTATTTGATTAAATCACTCCTGAATTTGAGAAGTTGACATTAAAGTATTCCTCCTATAAAAGGAGTGCTCTTCTAGACTTCTACAGAAATAATAATTCTCTTGCGATAATTCAACAATCATGCAACACAACAAACTATAAAGCCTCATCTTTTCCTATCCAATGCAATCACAAGAATCAATGGGAGAAGCTAAGACATTTTTTAATAGCCACAAACCTTCTTCTTCATCATATTCAGATGACCATAGCCCCCCTGTACAAGTTCAGAGAATATTTCTTCGAAATGCCAAGCAACACCTTTGAAAGTTTGTTCTATTGATTCATCCTTCTGTTGATCTAGCACTGTTATTAGCTCTTTGATTTTCTGCAATTATTTAAAGGCAAAAAAGTCAAAAATTTAGTAATGTTGCATACAATACAATCACATATGCAAAAGTTGGCATTGAATCAGCCCTACACTCAAACCCGAGCTTAAAACCAAGAATGACATTAAAACTACACTTCAGGACATGATACATAAAAAAATGGAAACTTGATGACAAAAACATCTCAAATATACATTATTCCACATGCAGGTCAGTATTCAACAAGACCGACTTTATAGACAGACACATAAAGATGCAACGAAATTCACAGCCATAAAAGATCATTTGTTCGAAAACTTAAGATGATAAAGTGGAGAACCAGCAATACTCATCAGGCAAATTTGGACATCAGAGACTTTTGTTAAGATACAAAAATTTTGAATCTTCAGAAATAATTATAAATAATTTCCTTAACTAAATGATATTATACCTCTTTTCCTGCATCAAGTTCAGCTTGTCTTTTCTTAACTTCTTCTCGCTGTTCTGTAAAATTTATGTACTGATCGAGTGCATTCTTGTTGATATGACTAAACTGTTGTAATTGTTTATTGCACCTGTGTAGCATTTTTTGCAAATCTTTAATATTCCTCTGTTTGTACCTATCATGTCCAATTATAAAAGGAAAAGAGTCAACTAAAATTAGCAAAAACCACAGTACAGAGAAAATGGTAAATTATAATGTAGAAACCATAACAACTATATATCTTAATGAAACATTTAAAACATCAAGGTAAAGCAATCAAGTTTATCACAAAAAAATAAAAAATAGGCTGCAAATATTGATTAAAAAAATATAAAACACAACCAATAGATGGAAATAAATCTTCAACACACAAAAAAATTAAGAAAAGTAAAAATAAGCTTCAAGACAAGCCTTACGTCTCAAAAGCATCTGATGTCAATGGGCCCAGTTCCCTTATTTTCTTGGTATACTCTTCTTCTTTAGCAGAAAATGCATTTTTTTTATCCAGCAATTGCTCCAATTCTTTAGCTTCTTCCTGAAGTTTTCTATTATACTCGTCCTCCAAAGACTGCAGCCAAATAACTTTATCATTATGGACCAATAAGACATAACCATTAAACAATTTAAAAGAACCATACCTTCCATTTATTAATTTCATCTTTGATCTTTGCAATTTGCCCGTTTCAATCAATTATACTTTCCGATACTCCTGATGAAGAAATATTGGTCAAGATATAGATAAAAGACAACATTAGCTGAAGTTCTCACTTTCAAGCTGATCTGATGCATCATCAACCAATCCTTTAGCATCCCTAAGTTCTTGACTCTTTGACTCAGCATCACCACGCAAAGAGTCATCATCAGCAGATGATATCACAGCCTCCAGCTCTTGTTTTCTTCTCCTGAGATTAGTGGTTAGATTAGTTTCCAGCCCCGCTTTCTTTTCTTCTTTCTGCAAAATTTGAAGTTAAAATGGTGAGAATAGATAGCCCTTTGCAATTATGAACATCAATATAATTCACTTAATAACCTCAATACGATCATTCTTGCAAGGAACAAGGTCCTTTTTAAGGCCTTCAATTTCATGGTTCCAGTCTGACAACAGCTTTTTTTCCTCTGGCGTTAAATGGTCAATGAGCTCCGTGCCCATCTCAGCGTGCCCATCTCAGCTTTTTTCGTAGCAATGCTAGCCTTAAGCTGTTCAATCTGATTCTGGACATCCTCACGCGATTTCTCCTACAAGCAATTTTGGAAAAGATGAAAAGCAATTAGCAGTGAACAATCTCACAAGACCCTACGAATAGAAAGGAAACTCAAGTGATAATTGAGTAGAATCTGAGAAATTCAATGACACCTTCTTTACAAGTGCTTTAGAAAATAATGGCTTCTGTTTGTTATAATTAGCAATGTCCCGCTTAAGCTCTTCTATCTCTGATTTGTTATGAGCGCATTGAGCATCAACCTTCTGCTTCTCAGTAAAAAGTTCATTAACCTTTTGGTCTATCTGTGAGACCAGTTCAGTGAAAACAAAACCATGGGGGAAAATGGCTTTATGACAAGGAATAGTATAGCCATCACAAAATGAATCACAAAACTAATGGATATCTGGTATTTCATACATCTGAAAAGATTATTTCTAATGGATAGTACGATATAAGAGTAGATTCATGGAAAGGAAGTTTGTGACTTTTACTAATTTTGCATGAATTACAATCAGATTGTTGGAATTGATTTGTGCCTAAAGAAAAATGTTGGGAAATAAATTTGAAAATAGAGGATGATGGATGCCCAACCTTATGGTGTCATGATGTGGGTGAGTCCTTGCGAACGGTGTGAACAGCTGTTGTGGGGGCAGACCATCGATAAAGTCCATCGATACATGAGCCTTTATGAGTTGTTTAGCCAGTCTGTAAGTCCTTCACATAAAAGGAATGTGGCAGAAAAAGAACAGCAGAGTTAGTTTGTTTGGTAAGTTGGGGGACAGAAATAATTTTTTGTTTCATAGAGGGAACACACAAAACATTAGACAAGGATAAATCATTAATTAAAAGAGTTCCAGAGTGAGAGATGTTTAAACCTGAACCGTTGCCCATGAACAACGAGTCAGGACCCGTGTAGGGATGATAGATTGCCATATTTGCAAGGTCATTTGTTATGTGATGTGTTGCTCCACTATCAACCAAAAAATCAGTTTGCGGGGGACCAGCAGTTGCAGTGTTGACCTGAGGCGAGTCACGAGGAGGTGGAGGGATACCAGGATGTTGTTGTCTGAAGGTGTGGCACTGGGATAGAACATGTCCTCTGACATTACACCACTGACATTTGCCGAGGAAGGGTTTGCGATTTCCAGGGCGTTGATTTGATTGTGCAGGGAGCTGGGCAGGGCGCGGTTTGTTGTTGTAGTTGGGTCTCACCTGAGCATTCAAGGCAGTGAGTGGTGCAGAGTTTGTTGCTGAGCAACAGCGATTGAGAGTTCCTGGATGAGAAGCTTCTCAAGAAGGTCATCAAAGGTAATTGGGTTATCCCTTGCATTCACTTCGTCAATGACAGAGTGATAGCCGTCGTTGAGGCCGCATAGGATGTAATCAGTCGTGTCTTCAATTGATACAGGTGATCCAAGCGAGGCAAGGAGATCGCCTGTTTGCTTCAGGAAATGCATATAGGTGGTGATGGATTAAGTACCTTTTGATGCTGTCCGGAGGCGCTCTTTTAGTTGCTTGAGATGGCTGCGAGAAGCCTTGGCATATGTGATCTTGAGGAGGTCCAAAGACCGTGTGAGGTCTTTGTTTGGGAAACCAGGGAGGCGACCTCATTTGAGAGGGTGGTGATGAGGGCGCCATAGATGAGGCGATCCTGTCGTCGCCAAGTTTGATAGACAGGATTTTCTGTTCTCACTGGAGTCTCGGCAGTGGTTGTGATCGTTTTGGACGGCGCCGATAACGATCCATCTGGGTATTTGAGGAGATCATAGCCATCAAGGAAAGCTTCAACCTGGAGTTGCCAATTAAGGTAATTGGTGGGAAGAAGTTTGGTTACACTGCCAAGGGTGATGCAGACAAGTGGTTTGGATGGTTCATAGGGGTTGGTGATTGAGGTATAGCCGTCGATGACCATGGCGGCGAGGGTGATAGCTGGGGTTAGGAACAACGTCCTTATTTAGAGGGAGAGGGGGCTGGACCGTTTCAGTCTAATACCATATAGAAATATAGAAAGAAATAAATTGTATAATGTAATTGATAATTACAAATTTTGAATAGTAGAAGTAATGCTTAGCTATAGCAAAACCCACTAACTATTGGTGCATGTAATACTAACACACAAGACTTTTACTTATATGACCAAACATTTGCATATTTTTTCATATTACCCGATGTGGGACATTATTCTAATTATTATTATTGATACAGAAGACCCCTCTGCATCCCATCTTTTGCTTAAATAAAAAAATGCAATCATCTAGATGACTCATTATCCTCACAATCATCTAGCCAAATATAATATTTTATAATTTTTTGTTGTCCAATACAGAATATCTTTTTTTTCCTTGTTTAATATATTGAGAATTGTGATTGTGATTTAGGATATTAATAAAGATCTTAGTCACTTGTTAGTTGTCTTAGTTAAAACAATATATTTTACATTAGTTGAAAATATGCTCAAATGTAACCCTTAAATGACTCAATGGGCGTTGATGACTCATTACCCTCGCAATCAACTAGTCAAATTTAATATTTTATGTTGTACAGTATAATATTTTGTATTAGGTTTATCTAACACGTGCAATATTATACATGTTAAAGGAATTAAAATTAACATTTTTTTTATTGAAAAACAACAATCAATTATTAAAAAGATATATTTAATGTAAAATGCACGAGTTTTAAAACATACTTACCATTTTAAACTTCTTAACATGTGCAAATTTGCACATGATAGAAAAACTCTTCTTTATTTTATAATATATTTCATCTGGTAATGATTTTTTATTCTTCTTACATTTATCATGTTGAATGATCATTATAAACACAGACCGATTGTATACATATTTCACAAGAAACTCTTACTTAATGCAAGTATGAAAACCAATCAGTTTAACTTCTTGTGCTTTTATGCACTTCTTCTTATCATTGTTGTAAAAACCGAGTCTTATGAAGTTGTGAAAAAAAGTATATTATTTAAATATTAGCTATTTATGCACACATTTTCTTCTTTTGTTTATATCTAATTAAAAATTGTTTATTTGCAGTTGAGGAAACAAAAAAATCAAAGACGGACATTGGGGGGTTGGGGAATGGTTGGTTTGACTATGGATTAGGAGGCATAAAAGGAATGGGATACAATAGTTATTTTTGGTGGAAAGGCCAAGCTTGGGGTAGGAAATGGTGGAATGGTGGCGGAAAAGGCGGCGGTGGTGGAAAGGTTGGCCGCTGTAGAACATGGGGTGGTGCTGGATATGTCAAACCTATTTCCGGCAACAGAAAAGGTGGTGGTGGTGCAAACGACATAGAACTCCCTGATGATGGAAAGGGGACTGATATTGAGAATGGGCGGTCGTGAAAATGTTATAGACTTTAGCGTTGGTGGAAAAGAGGTGACGGTTAGGGAGATTAGTCATTGATAATAAAAATAATGGTGTTATGTAAATCCGTAAATCCGACACAATTGATATAATACTCTTCTCAAGATAATCAACATTCTAAAAATTTGTTTTGTTCATCATTGTCTTTGTCAACTTCGTTCGGTGTCGCGATTTTCTATTTTTGGATGTCCTAGGACAAAAGACACGTTTGAAAACTTGTTTATTTTGATGAAACATATATTTCAATCTTTATGAAGAATCATCACGATTCTAGATGCAAAGCATCTAAAAATAATATTTTTTACACCAACTCGAAAACCATAACAATATATTAAACATCTAGAAATAATATTTCTTACACCAACTCGAAAACCATAACAATAAGAATGTAATATATTCTTTTTTTTGAAAGGATATTTATGTAATATATAAAATTTGCTATTTGTAAGACCCGATAATTCTCTTCTTCGATATATATAAATATTTTAATCTCGTAATTTATGAAGTAATTTTGACTATTTTATGGTTTGATTTAAATGAGGGGAGAAATTCTTATATGTGTGATTGATATTTTATTCTATTTCTTGTACGAAAATACATTATTATAGACTGACATTAACATATTTTTATTCTATTTATAGATCGACATTAACATATTTTTATTCTATTAAGTGATATTTTTTTGTTACAATTCTATTTAGTGATTGATACCATATTATAATTTTATTCAATTATGGGTCAAAATTATTCATACTTATATTGTAACAATTTTTTTTGAAGAAACTTATATTGTAACAATTATTTCCTATACATTAACACAAAAGAATAAAAAACTATTTCCTATACATTATAAAAATAAAATACGACAAAATATCAATTAAACATCAACTCCTCAAAAAAAAAAAAAATAAATAAAAAAACA
>Ga0228710_1004642_pt1 | contig 21641 bp, 11 predicted proteins | sample MedpolnodulmetaG_FD_177995 | JGI IMG/M metagenome (GOLD analysis project Ga0228710, IMG submission 177995) | Root nodule microbial communities from Medicago polymorpha collected in Santa Monica, California, United States - pink nodules | ecosystem: Host-associated > Plants > Roots > Nodule...
GAGCATGGTAGGTGTAGCGCTCTGAACCGTCCACAGTCACACCATTTATTTTGCAGGTCCACCTTGTATTCTCCCATTGGTAATCCTTCTTTATGGTCGATGGTTTCACGGACGGAGAAGGTATACCAATCTCGGTCAAACTGAGTGACCTGATGACTGTTGGATTTAATCACCTTAGCCCTTAGAATCCACACTTTGAAACCACACTTTGGATCTTTACATTTGATGACATACCTTTCTGTATCTGATTGCTGCACTTTATAATCCATTGAATTGTTCATGTGATAAAATCTAATTGTGAGAATGCAATCATCCTTATTATGAAATTGATCCCCGGGGCAATACCTTGATCGACTAGAAGAGTCATTGACTGGTAAAGTTCAGTTGAGTGGTTATCAATGACGTTGCGCATGGACCTTGGTGGGTTGTCAGAAGCTCTGATCGGTGAAATTGGTAGTTGTGGCACAATGTCGTCTTCGTCTTTAATTATTTTTTATATATATTATGCATGCAAAAACGGAAACCAATGCAAAAAATTTGTTCTTATTATACCCAGCAACTCCAAGTAGAGGGGTATTTAAAATTTTAAAAAAAAATTCCAAAAATACCCCGCAACTCCAAGTGGAGGGGTATTTAAAAATTTTGAAAAAAAAAATGGCATGGTATCTCGCAAGTCCCACTTGCGGGGCATTTAAAAATTTTGAAAAAAAAATGGAAAAGTACCTCGCAAGTCCAAGTTGCGGGGTACAATAAGGACAAATTTTCGTCACTTTTTAGGGTACCCCGCAACTGCAAATGGAGGGGTACCAGAGTGTAAGAAAAAGTAGGGCATTTCTGCAATTTTTTTAAAAGTATGGCAGTTTTGGAATTTTGAAAAAAAACAAGGGCATAAACAAAAAAAATTCAGTCACGGTCTTACTATTTTTAGTAAGTTTTAATAAAAGAGTATATTTGTTCTCTAATTTTACTATTATTGAATTCTATTTTACTGAAAATACTAAAGGTTCACATTTGAACCATTTTGAGAGGTTGATATTACATAAACCCTAATTAAGATCAAGATAAGATTTATCAGTTTGTTTGGTAACATTTTTCAAAATAAACCTCTTGAACTTTAACAAATTTAAATATTTTATTTTATTTGACCCCAATTGAATATACATTTTCTATTAGGTAATGATTAACGTGGATATTCCTAATCAAGTCAACCGTCAAAGTCTTCTTTCATAATATTGTTATAGATCAGAACTAGGTTAATTTAGCACCACTTGAAACTATGAATTATCAGTATGCCAGTTCACATAGTTTCATGCACATGTTGTTGACTACTTCAATTTAGTGACAGCTACAGAATTTATATTCTTTTTTTATCTTCATGACTTTATTTTTTTTTCTTAGTAGTCTAGTGGCTGGAGCTCACACAATTAAATGTGGAGAAGTGGGGTTTCGGGTTTTGAATCCCGCCCCTGCATAAATTATGCAATGTCCCTATGAACTGAACTAGGCTCACGGGAACATGAATTTATTACTCTAGGGATTTCTAACTTCAAGTCCATCTAATTGCTGGTCCTTGATACAGATATACATAACGAGTCGAGACTTATTGCTAGTAAAGGTGATGATATAGTCTGAACATGTATGTATGGGTTGATTTCAATCAAAGTAAAGCAAATCAAAGAAGACAAAATAAGTTTAGAGAAAGAAAGGATGCATAAATTATAAAATAATAAGAATTCATTGACAATCAGTCAACATTAAACCTCACTAATGTTCTTTAAATATCACTTTCTTCTTACTCACTTTACTGCAATTACTCAAACTCACTAGCTATCTCATCAATTTGCAAGGCAAATACCAATTTTACCTTGCATTTTTGCACATTACTCACCATGGTTCGTCAGTTGAGAAGTTTTACACTAGCAAGCCTAGATCAAGTGCTTAATTCCATGTCAAGCATAGCTACATCCTCCCTCAGGTAACTAATATTTCCTCTTTAATTTTTTTATTTCCTCTCTTCTTTTCCTTTTGTTTATTATAAACCTTGAATTTTAATAACTAGTACTTTTTAATTTATTCAACAAAAAAAATAACTAGTACTTTTTAATATCATCTAATTTTCAACTATTATGAATGCATGCATAGCTAAATTCATACAATGAATAAATATAGTAGAGTTATGTTCCAAACAATCAAATCGATCATTAAGTTGAGTGACCTTGCAAAAGTAATTGGAAGGTTCAGAGTTTAAACTCCGAAAACTAACCTAACAACTAATTATGAAGTGATTCTTTTATGTTGAAACTAGAACGCGTGGCGGACCAAGAAGGTCAGACCTCAGCAAAGGGAGGGGTCCACAAATTAATAGCATTGGAACAAAGAATGAGAACAAGGGTTTGGCGAACAACTCCAAAAATTGAGATTCAGAACGATGACAAGGGATTGGAGCTAGCTATAGTACGTAATACAAGCAGTGAGCAATAACAAAATAGCTAGTATATGGAAATTTTGTGAAATTTAATTTAGAGTAATTATTTGAGTGTTTGTCTTGGTTAGTGATTGTATACGAGTTGATTAATAAGAAAAAAGTATAGATTCAACTCTTGTATCATGTATAATTGTGCTTCATCTTCATCATATCGATATTGTCTCTAAAAGACATGAATATAGCTTAGAGAGTATAGGATGATTGCTGAATAAGATAATTTTAGTTTGTTTCATTTATAGATTTGATCACGTATTCTCTGAAATTTTTATATATGGCTGTTCGTATAAAAATAAAAAATATGCTAAATATAGCGACAAAAAACATCATGATGGTTTCACAACAGTTAGTTTACGTAATACTCCATCCGTCCTTATATATAAGCACTTTTTGCTTCTAATAAAAGGATGTTTATATATAGGGACGGAAGTATCAATCTTGACCTGTAGCTATGACCTTCCATGATTTTCGGTTAGGAAGCAATTTAATTGGCCGTAAGATTTTTGTGAACCACTCGGGATGAATTGTCTCAGGATATACAGAAAAGTTCAAAAAATAATAATATAATGGATGTAGCTTTTAAGTTTTAACTTCCCTTTTCTCATGCATATATGCCAAATGAATAAATAAATAAATGACGAATTTATCATGCAAAACATAACGTATGGAAGTTAATTTATATGTATTTTTGGGTAAAAATAGTCTTACATAGACGTCCAATCAGAATTGAAGGATTCTAAGTTGATACATGAATTCAGAAAACTCATTGATGCTATTTCCGATTTGCTCCATGATTTCTACAAACAAGAATTGATGTGTTATTTTTTCTTCAGGTTGTTAATTCTTTTTACTTTTTAGTTTGCTATTTTTTTTAAGTAAACTAAACCCAAAAATATCCGGTTACACTTAAAAAAAATTTAAAATAAATGTATTGGATTAGGATTTTAAGGGATTTTAAAAGATTTTTTTATTATAAAAAAATCTTATGGTATTCAATTAAGACTTTTATAAAATATAAATAAATCCGTTGGTATTCAATTTAGACAATCAAGACTTTTTTTCAATGCAACAAAATCCGTTGTTATTCAATTAAGATTTCTCACAACTTATAAAATGTCTTTTGGTATTCGAAAATTAATAGATTTTGATGGATTCTTTTAATGAGTGGATTTTAAGAGACTTTTTAGTTGAAAATGTGAACACACTACTCATTCAAGGACCAGGATTCTCAGCAGTCAATTAAATCCCGCAGTCACGCTGTCAAGTTAATCTTAATCATCAGATTGAGTTAACGGCTGAGATCTAATTTTTCCAATTTTTCACTAAAAACAGAACATAGAATAGTGGAATCTCACCCTTAATTAGATCTCAACCATTAATGTAATATGACGACTGAGATTAACTTGAAAGTGTGAATGCGGGATTTAATTGACTACAATGAATCCTAGTCCCTCATTCAACAATCTCACAAAAATGTATGAGACTTTGTGAGACTCTCACAATTTTCTTTCCGTGTTGCCAACGAGATTTCAGGTTCATAGAGGAAGGTCGTTTGTTACCAATAGTGGATTGTGAGACTACTTAACCGGAATAATGTTGGTGGATTGTGAGGCTTCTGTAATTTCATTCTTGTCAAATTAAAATCCCTATCAGTTATACTTTTCTTTTTAAGGAGTTATTAGTTCTACTTCAAACTAAATTATATTTGTTCTATTTATCAGTTCTACTTTTCTTTTTAAGGATTTATTAGTTCTACTTCAAACTAGTTCTACATGTAAGGTGTGTTTGTTTCAAGTTATTTTGTAGATTCCTCGAAATAAAATCATAAAAATGCATGTCTATGTTTGTTACAAGTTTACTAAATTATATTTCCGAGTATAAAACGTTCTTGGGAATTAATATAAAAAGTTTTCCCAAAGAAAATTATGGGAATAAAGTTCCCATGGAGATGGTTGGAGGAATATTAAGGAAACTCTTTAACATTCTCTTTTTAATAAATATTAAGGATTTAATTTGTAAAAAGTTAAATGGTCAAAAATGTAAAATTAAAAATATTAGGTACGAGGAATACTAAGGGCACTCTCTTTCTAACATTCTCTTTAAGATTCACTCTCTTATTAGAGGAAATTGATGCATGTCCCACTATATTAAGTGGAATTCATTTCCAAAGTGTGAGACCCACCTTGATGTAAATCAATAAAAAAAAAAAAAAGAGTATTTATAAGAGTTTTGAAAAGAAAATGTTGCTAGAATTCATCACAAGGGTATTCTATAAAACATTCAAGTACTCAACACATATTGATTTTAAAGTACCAAAATCGAAATTGACTCTTATATACATCAAGAACGTTTAAATAAGATGACGCGAATTTTTTCTAACGTAACCAAAGTCTGGATTCGAATCAAGATATACAACAACATTAAAACTCACATAAAGTTGAATCAAGATATACAACAACATTAAAACTCACATAAAGTTTTTTGACTATTTGGATCCCGCAAGACTAATAAAAAAAGGAGAATGCTAACTATTGCCCTTGGGACATTGGATAAGGGGGTAAAAATAGAAATATAATATTGGAAAATGGTGAAAAGTGATAAATTTAACTTTTTAAAAGTCAAAATGTTGTTGAAACCAATGGAAACATGCTACTTTTGGCTTTCTTAACCATTGCCCTGAGGGCAATGGTTAGCAAGACTAGGGATGTAACTGAATATCCATGGATGTGGATAGTGTGATATCCGTGTCCGCTCCGTTGGTTAAATACGAAATCCGTACCCTATCCATATCCGCGTGGATATTCGTTTAGCGAGTAATCCACGGATTTTGTGGTACCCACGGATTTATACAGATATCCATGGATAACATTTATAAAAAAAAATTGGTCATTTTGTTTATATGAAAATTAAAAACAAAAGTTCATCACATGCATTTTCTTTTCTTTTTAACAAAACATAATATTCATGCATTACAATAACAACAAAAATCATTGACTCGACAAAAACATAAATAAAGTTTATTACATTTATTAAATATAAAGCTTGTCGTATTCAACAAATTTGGCTTTTTGCTTCAAAAATCCCGATCACTTTCACTCCCTTTTAAAGGAGTGTTATACATATTTGACTAGTCATATAATAACTAATAACACTCACAGTATCGAGGATTTTTACTTAGAAAGTTGAAAGGTATTAAAGTTATTTATGTAATTTATTCTGTTTAATAGCGGTATGGATATCCGCAAGTGTGGATACCATTAAATCCGCATCCATATCCATAAATTAGCGGGTAGTTAAAATATCCGTTTATTTTATCCATGGATATCCATTAAATATCCACTCTGTATCCGTGACGGATTTTATCTGTGGATATCCATGGGTGTGGATCTTTTTGCCATCCCTAAGCATGACCCATAAAAAAAAGGTCTTGCTAAAGTGCCGCACAATGGTTAAAGAAATTTGTGTAGAAAACATAGTTTTAAAAACCGGCTCGGATTGGCCGGTCGAACCGGCCCGACCGTGAACCGGTGGGTATTCCGGTTCGATCCCAATATCAAATCGGACATGTAATTGGACTGGTGCAAACCGGTTAAACTCGCTAAAAACCGATGACTCGGCCGATTTTCTAAGCCAAACCGGTTTAATTTTATTTTCCATATTTATTCGCATAATTAGTACAGATTAATGCGCTTTGACCTTCGTAGAAAAATCAAGAATAATATGAAAAAATTTGAAGACAACAGGAATCAAACCTTGCACATTAATATGATTAGCAAGATACTTAACCATTGCAACAGCTGCTTGTTTGTGTTATGAATTAAAATATATTACGTTTTCATATTACACATCGTTTTTTTTTTCTTTTCAAAAGACCACATAATAATAATAATAATAATAATAGTAATAATAATAATAATAATACAACAACAACAATATAATCTCTCCCCTAAAAAAATATAAAAATCATATATTTTTTAAGAAAATCTACATATTATATTAATATTAATATATATGCCAAACAAAATCGATTTTCTCTCCTTCAAAAAAAAAATGATTTTCTATCAACAAAATATAGCTATACAAATATTAGTATATTGTCTACGTTATTAAAAAAAAATTAAAAATATACATTTAAAAATTATATATTAATATACATATTACATGTTATTTTTTAATTTTTAAATGACAGAGTCATCGATTCAATCCGATTTAATATGGTTAATTATCATAAAAAAATTATTCGTAAGACCGAGTCATCTAACCGAGTTATCCGGTTTAACCCGATTCAGTCATGCGGTTCAACCAGTGACTCAATGGTTCGACCAGTAACTCAGTGACCTAGTACCTCTGCTGAGTCGATGACCGAGCCGAGTTTTAAAACTATGGTTGAAAATATAAATTTTGACTTTTGATTAAATAATAATCAGACAATCTTTTATAAAAGGTTATTTATTTTAATTGCTTAACCAATACCAACGGTTTAAAAAAGAGAAATATTAACTTATGCCCTAAAGACACAAGTTAATGAATCAAAAATAAAAATAGTTTATTGAATGTGCGTATTATATTTAATCTTTAACTTTTTTCTGAATTTAATGCACAAAATTTTAGAAAATATTTATTTTTTTAAATTTATTAACTTGTACTCGAAGAGGACAAGTTAACCCTACCCGTTAAAAAATTGCTTATTATATTCTGAACTCTGCAGCGCGGTGCACTGATCGACTTCGCACACGATCACTAACCTCTTCCATTTCCATGGCTGCTTTTCTCAAAAACCTTCTCACACGACACCGTTTCAATTCCAAAACCCTAAATTCCCCCAAATTCAATTTCACACTCAGACCCATTTCATCCTCACCCCTAAATTCTCAAACCCAACAAACCAAAAAACCACTCAGCACTCTCTTCTCCGAACTAATGTCAGGTAAAACCACAACAATCAACGAAGACGAAGAATCTGGTGTCGGCGATGTCGAGCTGAAGAAGAAACTGAAGCAGTTAACAGAAGAAGTTACAAACTTCAAGCAGAAAAAATCAAAAGGGATTATTCCAAATCCAAAGAAAGTTGAAATTGAAAAGAAGAGTTTATATTCTGCTTTTACAAATCAACCACTTCCTGATGGTGTAATCAGTGAGAAGAAGTTTGTGAGAAAAGAGGGTAAGAGAAAGGTGGTAGAGAAGAAGGAGAAGATGAGAGAACCATTTGTTGTAAAGGAGCTTTCAATTGAAATGGTGATGTTTTTGAAGCATTTGTATGATAATGGGTATTTTAAAGATGCTAAATTTGATCATGTTGATGCAAGATTTAACCTTGGTTGGTTTGAGACTCCTTATGCTTTGGGGTATGTTAAGTTTGCTGCAAAGAAATTTGCCAATGATAATCTGGAAATAGCTAAGTAAGTTTTGATTATGATGAGTTTTTTGTATACTTTCCCTTTTGAATTATGTGTCTTTTGGGTAGATTGAATTGCTATTATGTTAGTTTGTTGTATTTATATGCTTGATTTAGTGAGAATATGATTTTTAAGAAAATGTGGACTTGTGATAAATTTGATGGCATTGTGAAAGAGAAAAGCCATTTTCTTGTTTTGTGTTCCGTTCCATCCTCAAGTACGTTACACCACGTTCTGAGGTATTGTCCGCTTTGGGTTGTTGTGTGAGCCTTCGCGGGTTTGTACTTTGTAAACGGCACCTCATTGGATTGATGAGTTGAGGTGTTGTATATAAACTACCATTGGCATTGATTCTCAAGAAATGCGGGTCTTAAGGTGTACCGGAACATTTTGAAAATTTTAAAAATGTGAAACCGGTCTCCCTATTGTTCTTAGTGACTAAAGGGCATTTGAAAAAAAATGTCATTTGGGTCTATGAACATTTCTATGGTTTGAAAGAGCTTGTAAGATTTTATATGTGTCAAAACATGTAGGAGGCACTCCTGTTTGAGCTGCCAGGAATCAAATGTGAACTCTTCTCCCAGAGAGAACTTGAATTGTGGTTTGGCACGTTGTTGGACACTAGCTCGTTCTACTAGACTTAATCTCGTTGTTTTATAAGAATAGCTTAATTCATGATCATAAGTTGTTTTGATCTTCTTTTCATAAGTAGCTTATGAAAGTTTACTTGGAGTTTATTCCTTTAAATTTTGAGATTATAGATATAAATCTTATGTATAAGTGCTTATTTGATAAATACTTGATTAAATTGAGTATGCAAATGCCCCCTAAATGGACACTATGAACTTTGGGGTGAATCTGCCACGCTGCAGTAGTCAGCTCAAATAATATTAAGGATATTGTTGTTCCAAGTTCATAAGGTTGTGATGAGACAGTATTTGGCAAGGGTTCATAGGATGTTTTCTATTCTTGAAAAATTTGAGTGCTGGTCTATGAAATATCTTCATAATCCTGTGAGATGTTGTTAGATTCATATATGATGTATCAGTGTTTTCCATATAATTGAGTCTTCTGTTAGATCACTATTAACTTGAGGGGTTCCTTTATCCAACCCCGCATTTATCTATTTGTTTCTCATATTTTTGTCTATTTGTTTGCTTCATGTATCAAGTAGTCGAGCTCGATTTGCTTGACTAATATTCTGCCCCGGTGTGCTTGTTATTTGGGCGACCAATTTGGAAAATTTTGTTATTATCTTTCAATATCAGTTTCCTTTAATTATACGATATGGTTGTCGACAATTAAGTGCCTAACATAATTGTCATTGGGTTTTACTCTTCCTGCCAATGTGTTATTGTCATTGTGCCATGACCTTTTTCCTAAATTTCAGCTCATGTGAAACTAGGAACACCAATAGTGTAACTGGACCTGCTAGAATTTTAAGATTATTAGTTTCTTTAACTTTCGCATTTGTTTTGGAAGGTTAGGGGTACTGGAGTCTAGAAGGACCGGATCTCTAGCTAAATTTGATAAAAACTCTATTCTTGCCTCTACCTCTTAGATACCAAATAATAAAAAATTATGTTTATTATGATAGTTGTTACTAGTTAGTATCATAAATATCGGTTATTTTGCTCAAAATCACAAGTTATTTACATATTGAAGTCTATTTCACATTTTTCACAATATCATGAGGTAAGTAATATTTTGAAAATTAGAAGACAATCCTGCAAACAACATTAAATTTACCTTTTAACTTTTGATAGTTAGCACTTAGTAATAACCAAAGTTGTGTTTGCATGCATGAGCTTGCTTAAAAGTATACGTACAGTGGAGTAATTTATGTTTTGTTTGATTAGTGGTGCTAAAATCACTTTAGATCTTGTTATTCTCTAAAGGAATGAGTTCCCTCTTGCATTATATTGTAAATAATTGATGCTAAAAACACTTATGCGTGAAAAGAAATCTGAACTTTTGTCTCTTTTCTTCCAAGCTGGGACCACAACTAATATTGCCCAGGAACCAAATCATTTAGCATGAGAATTGGTTTGAGATATAAATATTGCCAGTTCAAGATAATAAATGAGCATATAAGATTATGATCTTGTTAGGTATTGAGGATCTTATTTGACGGTTGTGAGTTCATTTCCCATACATGTTGGATATATTGCTTATAACATGAATTTGGATTCGCAGATGGCTATCAGGAAGTGCATTGAAGCAAGTGGCAGTGTTTGGTTGCCCCTCTACCAGCAGGAAAGATGTCTTCCCTGCGAAAAGATTACGGAAATTTTTTGAGGTTCCAGAAGATACAGTAAGGCATACCATGCACTAATACCTTCACTGTATTTTCTAACTTATTTATGCATGCATCTATGTTTTTTACGATTTCCTTTTCCTCCAGGTTTGCAGTAAATGCATGCTGCGAGAATCATGCAAATTTGAGAATCAAAATGTTTGGAAATGTGATACCAATAAATTGGATTTGGAGATAGTTATGAAGGTTATTATTTCATATGCTTTACACCTGGTGCATCCTCAGCTGGTAGTGTCTGATGAAGTCAACAAATCAGTCAATCATTTACTGAATGAGTTTGTGAAATTAAGTCAAATCACCTGAGTGAGACTGCTTCTAGTTAACAATAACATGTTTTGTTTTAACATTTTCTCACATATCCTCGGGAAATTGACAGAGTTATCATATGCGATTGATTTGCGGCCATAAATCATTTCACAGAGCTATTCTTTGCAAACCATTTTGGGAGATTGATTTTCTTGCTTCACAAGCCTAAGTTTTCCAATGATGATGCTCCACTCAAAAAGAATGAATTTGTCTGAAAGATCTACCTTTTGAAATTCTGATGTGAGTGGCAATGTTTCCTTTGGTTGAAGAGCTGTAAGAAATGGACTCTGGTCATCTTTATAGGCTGGCTTGATTGTTTCTTCACAGGTTATAGTTTTGAAGAAAATTTTAGTGTATCCCATTTAACTGCTGAAAGAGGATATAATTCAAATTATAGTCATAGAAAAGGTGGTACATCAACAGACCAATCAGCTGAGTGTGAAATATGAATTTAGCAAAATCATTCTGTTGCTAACTATCTATGATGTTTTCATGTTTCAATTCTAATTACTATAATGGCTCACACATCCTAGTAGGATTTCTTCTGAATTTATGTAACTCAAAGAGACAGCAAGATATGATTATCTTGAGAAACATGATGATGAAAAACATTCAAAACTTATCAAAAATCTAAACTTTTTGCTCATACTAATAAATAAATAATACACTAAACTAAACTCATACACACCACCGCGGACTATAACGCTGCCATGTCGGCATCTCTTCATAGCTGCCTATGGCGGTTGTAAAAAAATTTGTCATGCCAATCTACCATTTAAAAACATGTACAAATTGGGGTGCAGACCCTCTCCATTTTGGCATGAAATGGCAATCTCAGGTTCCTTTCATAAAAACATAACACATTAATCGATTTGGTGTGTTTCGTAGACAATCATGTCACTCAAGCATATCAATGCAATAGACTTCTTGTGGGAAGCTAAGTTGTAAATTAATTTAAGCAATATAACTATCCTCATATTAAATTAACAGATGATTCTATCAATCCTATGAATAAATAAATCAAAGGAAACCACGGAATTAGTCTAATGGTGAGGGTCACCAAATAAAAATCAATTCTACCTGATCAATTTAATGGAAATGAAATCTCCTCACATACATGAATAATCTATAATAATAGACTAATTCCAACAACCTCATTAACCTTCTTCCATTTACTAAACATTTCGATGGCTGCTTTTCTCAAAAACCTTCTCACACGACACCATTTCAATTCCAAAACCCTAAATTCCTTCAACTCTTCCTTCCCACTCAGACCGGGTCAAAATCCTCTCCATTTATAAATTTCTCCATTTGTTCCATTTAGAGAGATAAGACACTGAAAAAGTAAAAAATAATTAATGATGGTGGGACCCACTTAGTGATGGGATCCACCACTTATTTTTTGTGTCTATCTCTCTCCAAATTGTAATAAATGGAGAAATTTATAAATGGAAAGGATCTTGACCCACTCAGACCCATCTCATCTTTACCCCAAAAAATCCAACCCCCAAATTCCCAAACCCAACAAGATGGCGAAGGGAACATTGATACGAAGAAGAAACCTAAGAGGATATTTGTTTACTGATGAACTTGTTACTGATCATAGCGTAACAAGTACGCAAAATGTGGCAGAGAAGAAGCAGAACAAGAGAGAACCATTTCTTGCTAAGGACCTTTCAATTGATATGGTCATGTTTTTGAACCATTTATACCAAAATGGATATTTTAAAGATGCTAAATTTTCTAAGTTTAGTACAAGATTTCAACTTGTTTGGTTTAACAAACAATATGCATTGGGATATGCTAAGTTTGCCGCGATGAAATTTGCTACTGATAATCCTCAAATCGCTGAGTAAGTTATGATTATGTGTTTTTTTTGTATATTTGGCCTTTTGAATTCTGTTAAGATAGTTGCATTTAAATGTTTGATTTAGGCCTTGTTTGGATAAACTACTTATTTGCGTGTTTATGATGATAAACACTTGCGTATAAGCTTACATAAGCTGTTTTTATAGCAAATGATAAAATAAAGTTAAATTGTTTTCTTGTATGATATAAGCTATTTTCATAACTTATCTTGGGAGAACTTATGAAAATAAGCTTAAACAAGCTTATGAAAAGCTGTATTCAAAAGTTCTTCCAAACAGTCTCACAAAACTTATGTCAGTATATAAGTTCAAATAAGTCAATCCAAACAGACCCTTCGTGAGAGTATAAATTTAAGAAAATGTGAACTAGTAATAAATTTGATGGAGACTAACTCATTCTGCTACACTCAATCCTGTTGTTTCATAAGAATAACTTTTGTCATGATCATAAGCTGTTTTTATCGTCTTTCAACAAGGATTTGAATTGTAATTCAGACACGTATACACATTGTTGGAGACTAGCTCATTCTGCTAGACTCAATCCTGTTGTTTCAGTAGAATAACTTTTGTCATGATTATAAGTTGTTTTTATCTTCTTTCATAAGTAGCTTATGGAAACAAGAATACAGAGATTACTTAGAGTTTGTTCCATAAATTTTGACATAAGGGCTTATTCAATAGACACTTGATTAAACTGAGTATAAAATTTTAACATAAAACTTTAAACAATAAAAAGTAACATATCATTAAAATAAAATTAAACAATTATACTTACTTCATAATCGACCCATAGCCTGTATGTCACGTGTTTACCGAACTTCGATAGAAGCGACAAATCATAGGGCCCCCCCAGGAAAGCCCTGTGGTCCAACCTCGAACTCCATTCTCTGCTCCTCCTGAGCCTCACCCTCCTGCTGGTGAGGCTGCTCATACTGAGGTTGATACGCCTCATGCTGATGCTGATACTGCGTCAGGTCCACTATTTAGGACGCATGATGACAGGTTATCTTATGTTATTCTTGGCATGTTTTTCAGTCAATTTCAGTAGGTTTTAGCAGCAAAAAGGAGGAGTATAGAACGATTGCATGTGATTTCGAGACTTTTGTAATGTTTTCTATATTTGAGTATGTAATTCTAGTTTTCCTGAAACATGGCAATTTTAGGGGGTTTTTGAAGTAATTCATGAAGAAATCATGCAAATCGGCAAATCAATAACATCTCAAGAATTTTGAAGACTTTGGGAAGACCAATAATAAAGATTCACGAGGCTTCAGGAGACTTTACAATGGGATGAATTATGTTCCTAAGTCCCGAGATAAGTTATTTGAAAACGAAAATCTAAAACGACAAAAAATTGAAGAAAGAAACGCCATGCGCCTAGAGCATACACCATGCGCCTAGAGCATGGAAAAAAGATACCATGCGCCTAGAGCATATCTTATGCACCCCGAGCATCTGAAATGCGAGGGGCACAGACGTAATCTTATGCTTTCTTTTGGGTAAAGCCCGCGTTTTTAGCCCAAACCCATTTAGAAACTCTCACTATAAATATCAGCCTTTCTCATTCAGAATTTCTCGTTCAGAACTGTGGCAGTTCAAGATGAAGGCACCCTTGGTACACGATTTGGTACACTTGCCTAATCCGACCATCAACGCACCCGCCTGTGACGATGATCTTTCCGCACCATTACCCCTACCAATCTGAATGCCCCCTGTCTCCGTCTACGAGGAGGGTGTTGTGCGTCCTTTTCTCTCCGTGCACTACCTATAGCGGACTCCCTCCCTCCCCTAACTATGTCAGGCCTCTGAGACATATCTGCACAACATTTGAAAAAGAAAAAAATCAATGATTTTTTCATAGACATTGTGTCATTTCTAACTATTCAACAACAACAGTTAAATTTCAGCAGTGTCATTTCAATCTGTAAACTACCACATTGCAGTCAAACATATTATATTCAACATTAACAAACTAATTTCATCATTAATAATTAAAAAAAACAAACAAATTTTCATTGAGATATTTTATCAAACACCTAGAGTTCAACAAAATTTCTAACGATTTCTAATTCTAACCTACCACATTTCAATCAAACTTACTCTAATCAACTTTTAAACAACAATTTATAACTTAATTCATAAAAAAAATAACATGCAAACCAAATTTATAAAAACTTAAAATTGAAAATTTCTCCAAAAATACCAAAATTTAAAACAAAAAAGGGCAATGCAAATACTTACTTGAGTTTGTGGGAGAAATTGAGTTTGAATGGCGCATGAATGGCAAAAATCACACTTGAAGAGGAAAAAATTGTACTTGGTGATGTTTTGGGAAGTTTAGAAAGTGAATGGTTGTGTTTCTGACTTGCTGTTCTATAACAGCACGTAGTGTGAGTTAAGTCACGTTGGGTTTATAACCTACGTGAGTTAATTCACGCTGAAATCGGACGTGACTTAATTCACATGGAGGTACTTTCTATCATTCAGTTAGGCATGAGTGTTTTTTTATGGGAGAAGAGCAATTTTCAAGATAATATTCTACACGTTTTAAGAGAGAGCTCTACATACTTCTCTCTGCTACATACATTTAATGCTAAACATTTATACCTCTCTACTACTTTTCTATATTTATATGCTAAACATTTATACCTCTCTACTACTTTTCTATATTTATCTACACATCAGTTAATGTTTTGCACACTTTAAAAGAGTTCTACATATTTCCGTGAGCTTAACTCAGTTGGTAGGGATATTGCATATTTATATGCATGGGTCGGAGTTTGAACCCCGTGTACACTCCACTTCTCTACATTTAAAGTGCGAGCTCTAGCAACTAAACTACTTGACCAAAATAAAAAAAATAAAAAATAAAATAAAAGAGAGTTCTACATAATAACCTTCATTTTCACGGATAACACTTGTGTACCATAAAAGTACCTATGTTATATAACATTGGTCAATAAGAGTTTGCCACATACTAATGTTGCTTTGTATGTACTTTATATGATATATTTTTTTAAGGGTGTGCCACGTGACACATCTTAATTGGTCAATGTTATATAACATTATGGTACACAAGTGTTATCCCATTTTCACTCGGTCCACTTCGTGATTTTTGACCTCCATGTTGTAAAAATATGGCATCATCATCCTTTTGGAATTTTTTATTATTTCGGAACTTATGGCTAAATATATGATAATATTATATCATCACCTCAATTATTCATAAGATTTATATAAAGCAAGAATTTTTCAACAAATACTTCTATTCATAAATAACCACTAAATATTAAATAAGTGGTTTGATACGAATTTGGGTTTATGGGATATTATCATTCTCTATTATCCGCGTAACTTTATGAAGTGGCCTATCTCTTTTAAGTTATATAGATAATATGAATGAATAGAACACTACTAACTAACTTCATATACTAAATCTCACTTCTAAACTAAACTCATAGTTTGATATTAAATCAGCCTTCTCCGATACTCAACATATAACACAGAAATTTAACTATGAGAATTATAAAAGAACTATTTTCTCAAGGAGGAAACAAATCATGAAAATAAATTTGAAACATCTTTAATAAACTTGATAACTGTTGTCATAGGAAAATTCAATCAATGGTAAATGATTACTCCAACTTCCACCATCCTCTAAAATGCATGCACATAATATATCTTCCAAAGTCTGGATAGTTCTCTCTGATTGGCCATCCGTCTGAGGATGATGAGATGTGCTCACTTTCAGTCGGGTTTCTATGGCTCTCTAAAAGGCTTTCCAAAAATGTGATGTGAAAATGGGATCTTTGTCTGATACAATACTAACTGGTACACCATGCAATTTAACAATTTCTGAAATAAAGGCTCTGCATACTGAAATGTCTTGTAAGTGGATTCAACTGGTAAGAAACGAGTTGATTTGGTTAATCTGTTCACAATCATCCAAATTTAGTCATGTCATTTCTGTGTCCGAGGTAGTCCACTTACAAAATCCATGGTTATATGTTCCCAATTCCACAGTGCTTGCAATTCGGGATCTTAAGTCATAAGAAATTTTCCAATTTACGTAACCAAATACCTCCATTAACTTCTATGACACCAAGATTTAAATTCTCTGAATTTCTCATACAATTTACATGTGTGCATCATCACATTTGCTTTAACCAAGGCTTTTCTACTCAAGACATTAGCTGCCACATTAGCTTTTCCTAGATGATATTTCAAATCAAAGTCAAAATCATTCAAATGTTCCATCCATCTTCTTTGTCTGATATTTAACTCTCATTGATCAAACAAGTATTTCAGACTTTTATGGTCACTAAATAAATCAAATGGTGTGCCATACAAGTGATGTCTCCATACTTCCAAAGCAAAGACTATTCCTACTAACTCCAGGTAATAAGTGGAAAACATTACACACCCAAAATTAATCAATGCATCTGATATCCCTCGGGGAAATTTCTGGTTCCAAATACTCCTTATAATCCCGACTTAGGTTATTAATACTTGTTAACTTTACCTTCACTGAGTCCTGGAAAAATCTCGTACTTTTATTGAAGTATCACTTTTATCGATTTCGTTGATTTTGTCTCTTTTAAAACGGATCCATCCCTTAAGTGGTCCTTCATGATAAGACTGATTCCAATAGAATTTTATTTCTGCACTATGCCCCATATGATGAGGTCTCATAATAATAATCACACCATTCTCTGTATAAGATCGTTCCTATTCAGAACATTATCTGACATTAAATTTATTTTAGTGAATGTAAAATTGATTCAACTCCTTCCATTATTCAACACATGAATAGGAGATGTTACTGCTGATATCTGTTATGTTTTCTGTGTAATGAATCCAAATATGGTACTACCTCAAACATCTGATGAAAGTACTAACTGACGAGTACAATCCATAAGTCATATATAAATACAACATGTACTAACTAGTGAGTGCATTAAATATAATTCTTTCTGAGTAATAGGGCACTAACTAACGAGTACACAAAACACGAGGTAGTACGACTGATAGCTGAAAACATGACATATATCCGTAGTCTTTCGACTTTACTTCATCTGCACTAAGCTTTCAACATTCTTAAATTAATCAAATTACACTTTGATCCTGTCAAAATAAATAAGATCTGTAATCATAAATTTTCTTATAAACTTACTTTTTCAAAATATACATTCCATCCTTGAACAATATTGTTTTGTCTGTTACTATAGGGAACATATTATCTCAGTCTTTCTGATAATTCCATACTTATAACTTGAATTGGTATAATTCCATACCGTATATCACAGATAATTTTCTAACTTGTGTGATATCAATCTTTTCTTTACCTTCAAAAATTCAAAGTTTAAAATTCCCGAACATCACAACAAAATTACGAACTTCTTTTTATAAAATAAATAAATAAATATTAATATTGTCACAGTATTATGGGGGATCAAAAACTCTAGGAAGTATACATTGGTTGAAGCAAGAGATGGAAATCTAAATCTATACTATATAAAGAAAATAGTATTTTTTGACTTTTTTGGGCTGGTTTTTTCTCCATGCAAAAATTACTTTCAACTTTCAATACAGATAACATATAAAACAAATAAATAAAGGTAAATTCAAATATTAAAACAAAATGTAACAAATTGTATGTCCGATTTTTTTCCTTATCATTTAAAAAAGATAATGGATGAGAGTGAATTCAAATATTAAAGAAAGTGTAACAAACACAATATTTATATTTGTGTTACAACACAAAATATATCGTGCAACAAACAGATATGAGTATATGTCTAGTTTTTTTCCTTTATCTTTAACAAAATGTGTAATGAACTAGATCAAGTATATGTCATTATAAATATAAACAATAAAAAAAGGAAAATTATCATCAATACACTGAGATAAAATATTTTCATAGGAGCAATTAGATAGTAAAATAGTGACTCTTATCATATGTGAGATAAAATATTTATTCTTGGATCATTAATTATGGAATTAAGTTGCCAAAACAAATTTTTGTTTCTCTTTTAACTGATTCATGTTCTCTCAATCATTGTAATCATAAAATCCCAGAAAACAAAATACTATTTTATTTTGGAATTATTATGGAATCATTAATATTTAGTTTATTTCACACAAAAAAATATATAAAATCTCTAGTCCATTCTATTTGGATCATTGAGATTTTTCCACTTTTTTCGAAAGTTTAACAATTTCAGTTTTATATATGGATTTTTTCCTGATTTTTTTCTTCATATATGTTGTTCTACAATTTGATGATGAATAAACCAAAATATTTGAGTTTCGCCTAAAAAGATCTCACATTCATGCATTGATAAAAAAAAACATGCATTCTTTAATTAAAAAAAATTAAAAACTCATAGGATTTAAATTTTTTAACAAAAGAATGCATGAATTTTAATGTTGTTGCAAAACATAGACTATAATATGGCTTGTGTTATGATATGTGATTATTATATTGTGGATTGTTTATAAATATGTTGGATGTGAAAATCCTATCATGAAACAATGCTGAAAAAGGAGCAATCTTGCCCATACTTAAATCAAAAACTAATGCGAGTTCAAGACTTCCTTTTGTGCTTAGTAGATAACAGTTTTATGTTAGACTAAGTTTTGCTATTACCATAAATAAGTCACAAGGGCAGACTATTTCCAATGTTGGAATCTATCTTCCACAATATATTTCCATCCATGGTCAATTATATGTAGCTTTATCAAGAGGAGTTTCTCAAAATTCAGCATAAGTTCTCATCAAAGAAATACAAGGAGAAGATGGAGACTTTCTCTAAAAAACATAGTTTTTGAAGATATTCTTTTATTGCAAACATATGATCTTTCCTTTACATAACAAGTCATTTATACATTTATGTTATCATTTTACTAATTATTATTAGAATACACATTGAATGATTGTTATTTTATTTTTATTTTATATACAAGAAAACCAAAATATATCGAGTTGATAAATAATTTTGTTATATGTTTTGACAATAATTTGTAGATAAACCGATGTACGAATAATTTTCATTAGTATTCAAAAAAATTAAAAATTGTAATCAAAATTATACAAACAAACATAATAAAATATACACACAATTAATATAGTAAAAAGGAGTGGACAGACGCGTACGGTAGTTCCCGTCTTTCCACTAGTTATAATAATGTCGATAGATCAAGTCATAATTAACTATTTATTTTTAATATTGGAGTATGGTGCACCATGCACCATTTATAAAGATGATGCACTTTAATTAGATGTCTCTTTATTTTATCATTTAATTAATTTTTCACATATTTTAATATTCGAATATTACTGCCATGACATTGTCAATTTTGTTTAAGAAATCACAAATTGAAATTTGGAGATACTCCATAATTAATTAAATTTTCTCCATTTTAATAAAAAAAAAATATTCTCTTATATTTCCATTATATAATATATTTATCTCTTCAAATCCACACTAAATAAATCAATTATTGTTACCTTACAACCCTAGTAATTTTCCATAAAGATTTTATTAATTTATAATATGGATTTAATTATACTCATTGTGAGTATAAAAATATTTAAATAATATTGATCTGATTAATAATATTTCTTTAGCATAGAATCTACTGTAAAATAATTTTTATTGACAAGTCCACTGTAAAGTAATTATATTGTTAACGTTGAGACTTTAAAATATATTATGCTATTATATAAAAAAGCATTGTAGACATAGATAATTGCGGTCCTTGTAGCAATTACTAGCTAGTTGTTATTGATACAAAATAAAGATCTAGCAATAACAGTGGCAAAAATTATTTGGGTCTGGTTTTTTATATTTAAGATGTTTGCAAAAGCCTCCTTTTTCATGGCCGGAGTGTTTGCAAAGACAGTCGCAACAAGCATCATGAACACCTGGAACACAGGGTCCAACATAGTTGTCAACGCATATTTTCACATCCCCGTACATTGTATTTGGCGGGCATTGAGGAGGCGGCCAAGTCACTCCTGCCGGACATCGAGCACCATCTTGACCTATCACTTTCTGTGAACCTATTCATCAAAATTAATAAATTCATAGTTAGAATGCCTTACTAATATGTTAAAATGTCTCACTAATCTAGTCGGTGATGTACTTTGAATAAAATTATCCATTTGAAAAAAAGAATATAGTTAGTATGTTTCAATCAACAAGGTGTATTCTTAATCATCAATATTGATTAAAAATGAATATCAAGAAAGTGAACTTACCCAAGAGTAGGACGATCATGACGAACATGGTGGTGGAAAAGAGTGGAAGTAGCATAGTTGCTCTTGCCATCTTTTAATTCAATGGTGTTTGGGAATAAAGGTAGGACTCAACGTAACGTATTTATAAGCAAGGGGCCAATTTACATTCATGCATTGACTAATCATATTGGTCAACAATTTTTATTTTATTTTTGTAAGAAAATAGTAAATTCATTGATACGCCAGTGTATTTTAAATAAATTATTAAATTAAAAGGAGAAATGGGTATATATGTAAATTATATAATCATCAAAACTTAGTATATATGATTCATAAAAAAAAACTTAGTATATATGTAAATTATAAAATAAAATAAAATAAAACTACATATATTAATGAAATAAAAAAGTTTACACCGTTTGGTCAAGGGTCCTCGATACGTCATTGTATGTGCACAATAGCTTAATATCTTCTGCGTTTCTCTTCATGTTGATTTGTCGTACGTAATGTTGGAATAAAATGTGTTTAACATTACCCTTTGAGTTTTGATGATAACAAGGTATTAAAAATTGTCAATTGGATATGCTAATATTTGTTCAAGTATGCAGGACCGTATACAAAAAGTTTAATGTCTCTTTAAAGCATAAGGTTCTAGAAGAACAAATGAGAGCAATGAAATCAACAAGACGGAAGCTTGAAGCATCTGAAGAAAAGAGGTTCTAAAGACAAAGTGCTCCTGAAGTGCTGACGCCATCAGAAGCACCTCATAAAGCAAGATCACCAGAAGCAATTTTCATCAGAAGAACTGAAGATCATCAGAAGCTTAGAGAATTAAAGCTTCAAAGGTTGTTCATATGATTTAATCTCGTCTAGCATTGCAGAAGACTGAAAGAACAAAGCAACGGCTAATTCAAATGGATTTGAAGGCATTGGATGCTTTTTCGTTGGAGAGAGTTGACAAAGGACAATTGTACGAAGTGTACAACCACTATCTCCACTACTCTGTTTTGTGTCTGCAACAGGACAAGAA
>Ga0228710_1004644_pt1 | contig 21639 bp, 11 predicted proteins | sample MedpolnodulmetaG_FD_177995 | JGI IMG/M metagenome (GOLD analysis project Ga0228710, IMG submission 177995) | Root nodule microbial communities from Medicago polymorpha collected in Santa Monica, California, United States - pink nodules | ecosystem: Host-associated > Plants > Roots > Nodule...
GGGGGTGCACAGAGCAACAGCGACCAGTTCAAACGAACTGTAATGTCTTTATACCCACGTTCCCGCGAATATCTCACCGACGATTACACTTCCCACAATTTTGTAACCGCCGGACACATGTGTGTCATTACAACGGCTCTGCATTAACCCACATCTATAGATAGGAGGCTCCTCACAGCCTCCAAGGTAGAATCTCTCTCACTTCTAAACCCCCATTTCTGACCTCTACTAACTTGAGCGTCGGATTATCTTTAGGTACACACCCCCGCAGTTTCAGTATTCAACTGACGCATTTCCACCACTTTCAACCACCACATTAAAGAAACACCGACAACTACATTCTAATCAGGTACGATAAGTGGCACCGTCTGTGGCAAATAACAAGTTATCCCCATTTTTACTTACAAAAAACCAAAACTTTCATACAAAAAACCATGGTTGCCAACGGTGCTCCTATACGCCTCCAGAGCCGAGTCGAATGCCCCAACCGCGACGGACAAACGACATTTCCTTCTCCTGCACCCAGTACACGGAGAGTAACCACACCAACGAGTTCCCATCTAGGGATTCTAGTACAAGAACAACCGCTTTTGGGTCCTCCACAACCTGATGAGATGGCTGACAATTATACTCCAACGTAGTCATGGATCAGCTACCTACTCTGCACAGTTAAATGACAAACGTTGATAGCCAAGGAGAAAAACCGACGTATTACTGAGCTTGAGCAACCAAAGAAGCAGCTGATCAATCTCCGTGGGACTCCTTCCCCACCACGTATCAGAAGGGGGAAGGAGCCCTTGCCCGTCCAGATCCATATCTCCCAGACTCTCTGTCAGCATGAGATCTCCAAGTCGAGGCCGACGGTCACCCAAAAGGAGGTCTCCATGACGATCTCCTCCAAGAAGATCCCCTCCAAGACGCAACAGACGCTCTTGGTCTTCCTCCTCCTACAGTGCCAACGAAGATCGCGATGCTCGAAGTGATCGTAATACATGCGGTCCCTTCACCTGGTGCATTCGTGTAGCTCATATCCCCCGCGGATTGGAAAATCCGCCAAGATGGATTCGCACGACAGAACAACGGATCCGGAGGAGCACATTGAAAACATTGAAGCTGTCTTCACATACCATTTGGTACGAGGCGCAGTCAAATGAATACTCTTCGTTAATACCCTGAGGTGAGCAGTTGTAACGCGGTTTAAGAACTTAAGGAGAAACTGCATCGATTCTCGGAGTGACCTCTGTTATGACTTCACCACCCATTTCACCACCTCGAGAACCCAACCTAAAACAGTGGCGTCTCTCGAGGCCATAGTGCAAGACAAGCGGGAACCTCTCAAAGATAACATTGAGAGGTTCAATATAGAAGCTATGCAAGTACGAGCTGCTAATGGCTGACAATTATACTCCAACGTAGTCATGGATCAGCTACCTACTCTGCACAGTTAAATGACAAACGTTGATAGCCAAGGAGAAAAACCGACGTATTACTGAGCTTGAGCAACCAAAGAAGCAGCTGATCAATCTCCGTGGGACTCCTTCCCCACCACGTATCAGAAGGGGGAAGGAGCCCTTGCCCGTCCAGATCCATATCTCCCAGACTCTCTGTCAGCATGAGATCTCCAAGTCGAGGCCGACGGTCACCCAAAAGGAGGTCTCCATGACGATCTCCTCCAAGAAGATCCCCTCCAAGACGCAACAGACGCTCTTGGTCTTCCTCCTCCTACAGTGCCAACGAAGATCGCGATGCTCGAAGTGATCGTAATACATGCGGTCCCTTCACCTGGTGCATTCGTGTAGCTCATATCCCCCGCGGATTGGAAAATCCGCCAAGATGGATTCGCACGACAGAACAACGGATCCGGAGGAGCACATTGAAAACATTGAAGCTGTCTTCACATACCATTTGGTACGAGGCGCAGTCAAATGAATACTCTTCGTTAATACCCTGAGGTGAGCAGTTGTAACGCGGTTTAAGAACTTAAGGAGAAACTGCATCGATTCTCGGAGTGACCTCTGTTATGACTTCACCACCCATTTCACCACCTCGAGAACCCAACCTAAAACAGTGGCGTCTCTCGAGGCCATAGTGCAAGACAAGCGGGAACCTCTCAAAGATAACATTGAGAGGTTCAATATAGAAGCTATGCAAGTACGAGCTGCTAATGGGACAATGACAAAGTACCTCATCGCAAGGGGTTAGCGCAAAGGCACATACGTGAAGAAAGTTGTCCGCCTTGATCGCCCAAGTACCTTCAACGAATTCCTAGCGATCGCCAAGACCAACATAAGGTACGAGGTGGAGCTGTACGCAGAACAACTTAAGTAAATCCAGGAAGGAAGAGCTCGATGCTGAATCTTCCAAAAAGCCCTTCCACGACAAGAAAAAGGAAGGCGAAACTGCACGTGAAGGCAAAGGGCCAGTCGGTCGCTTCATGGAGTACACTCCTTGATTTGGAGATGGCCAGGGAGAAAAGTCTTGATGAGATCGTGGTCGCCGAACTAAAGGAGTCTGGGATTAAACCTCCAAAAGCTCCTTCACGGACACTTGACTGACGACTGCATCCATCTGAAGGATGCAATCGAAATCCTCAAACAACGAGGTCAAATCAAACAGTTTACAAAGAACTCCGAGACGGAAAGGCAAACCGTCGAATTGATTATCGACAGGAGAGATAAAGACCCAGCTGTCGCCATGTCAGTCGAACAGCATGAAGAATTTCCAAAGCATGTGGAAATAACTTCATATGCGTGCACCTGGGAATTCTTCCCCACCTCCAACATCATCATTGGTGGGGTATCCAGCCTCTCCATGGGAAGCATGAAGAGGAAGTTCGAGGAGCTGTTGAGCGTCAATCATTTATCCCTTTCCGAACAAAAGCTTGGGGGATGGCCACCTTTAACCTTCTATGACCATGAGTTTCCTGGAGGATCGTCAAATTATGCGATACCATTGCTTATCCAAGCATATATGGCCAACTTTGATGTCAAAAGAGTCCTGATAGCCACATGGGCCTCTTGTGACATAATGTACACCGATCTATTTAAAACTCTCCAGCTGACGGAGAAAAATCTCTGTCCTTACGTTGGATTCGAACTCTACGGATTCAACGGTTCTTCCACCCAACCCTGGGGTTACGTCGAGCTGCTCGTAACCTTCGGGGAGGGAGAAGGGAAGAAAACATTAAAGATCCCATTTATGGTGATCAATTGTTCCTCCCTTTACAACTGCATTATTATGAGAATAGGAATGGAGCAGCTTGAGGCCGCAAGCTCAACTGCCCATTTAAAGCTGAAGTATCATGCGGATGGCAACACCATCACCACCATGCAAGTAGACATCGAGGCTGCTCAAAGACGTTTCCTTCAGGCCAATAAGAACCAGAACACGGTTTCCCTATCTGAACAGTCCTCTAAGGACAAAGAAAAAGTTGTTGTGAGCCTTCTGGACTCCAATCTGATCGAGCTCGATCTCCGGTTCACTAAGTCCAAACGGAAAGAGCTGAAGAAGGAAAAGAAGGACCCACTCAACGTGATTGAATTTAATGACGATAGGTGATTGAATTTTGTTTATGAGGTCTTTCGCGAGGAAGTGTGGATTTGATTTAGGTATTGACTTTATATTGGTATTTTTATGAGTTTTCTTTTGGATGTTGCACCTATATACGACGCCTTTGGTTTGTAGTTTCTGTTTACAGGTCTCGATTCTTCTTGAGTAGAGACTTAGTTATTAATAAATTTTGCTGTTAAAAAAAATGAATAAATAAAATGTTAGTGATCGTAGGGAGACATTATAATATAAATAAATCTATTACTCGGTGATATTAATTATTACATCTTAGCAAATATGTATACTTACCTTTCTCTTCAAATTAAATTAAATGCAAATTATTATTTTTAATGAGAAGTGGATGGGTTGACATGTTCATCCTTTAGTTATGTACGGTTTGTCTTTGAGTTGTTTTATTTCAATTCATCATGTGGTTTTTCAATTGTGGATGAATTTATTTTTCACCAATTCTCTGATACCAACTGATGACATCTCGTCATTACGTAACTTTTTATGTATTTTGATCACATTTTGGAGTTTACAAGGCAACTTAAGCAGCAAGAAAAGCAGAAAAACTGAAGAAAGTGCAAAGAAGAAAAACCTATCACGATTTGGTGAAAACGTGACACGATTTAGCAGACCAAAAACATGCATTCGACATTGGGCAAAACGTGTCACGATGGCAAAAATGTGACACGATTTGCTGAAACCCTAATTCAGCTGTTTGTTACTCAAAGGAAAACGTATCACAATTTAGTTAAAACGTGATACGCAATTTTCTGTGCCTATTTAAGCTGAAGTCTATTATGAAAATAAGGGTTACGATTTGAGAAGAGCAAATTGCGATTTTGAGACTACAAGACGGTTAGAAGGGCGATTTCTTCAACCTTTTACCTGCTCATGTATGTATTGATTCCTATATTGCTTATGCTATTTGTAAACTCGATTATGAGTAGCTAAATCTTTTAGAGATTAGGTCTGAGATGATTCTTTGTAACCCTAATTGAACCATGTTGTTGTGACACTCTATTTATTGTGAATGACAATCTTGTTTTTATTCAATTCAATTCAATTGTTCTTAATGATTTTTATATCCTGATCAAATATAAACATGATTAGGTGGAACGAATGACTACTGACCATAGCTTTCAACTTAGACCTAATTGAATTGTTCTAATAAACATGGTTAGTTTAGGAATGGATAATCGTTTGTTAGTGATATTAGGTTAACGTGCTTAAACCTTCAAAGGTTATTAGACCACCTAAGGAATTAGGGGTTGTAGTTTGAGAAGAGGGTCCTAACTCTAGAAAATCATTCACAAGAATAGGTGCAGTATGCCAATTAGGGGAACATAGATGATTCGAAATACCTGATCTCATCTCTCTCTTATTCTTAAAACCAATCTTCATTTTTTGTCATTGCTTTTATGCAATCAAACCAATCAACTGCCTAGTGGAAAACAAAATAACTTTTATACATCCTAAATAATAATGTACTAGAATTGTTGAGATTAAAATCAGTCCTTGTGGTGATATTTTACTACTTCAATAGATTACCTTACATGATCTCAATTTATCGTTTTTAATACCGATGTCATCAGTTTTTTTTTGTTTTTGTCGATCTTCCATATCTGCCTCTAAACTGTTCGATGAATTGTCTCTTTCAAAGTTTCCTCATTTTCAATTTTATTTGTCTCTTGATCTCCATAATATTGAGTTCTCTCCCAAGGTCCCTTCCTAATTCTTCCCTTTAGTGGGAGTCAGGTTGTTTCGATTGATTGTCCTCAATAAAATTGATTTTATTTCAGTGATTGTAAACGGGTTTATTCAATTAGCTTTGGATTTGCTTGAGTATCTATATTGTCATGTCTATAAGGAATAATCTTTTGTTACAGTGATTGTAATCACGTCTCTGATGAAGACAAACTTTGTGAGGTTGCACATGATTACTTTATTGATCTATTCCAAGCTCAAAACAACAACATTCAACTAGTTATTGATGTCATTCATGAATCTATATCTTTGGAAGACAACACTTTGTTGACAACACCTTTTGTAATAGATGGATTCAAGGAGGCCATTTTTTCTATGAAGCCAGATAAATGTCCTGGACTAGATGGATTCAATCCCGCTTTTTTTCAAAAAATTTGGGGAAGTTGTGGAGAAGAAATTTTTACTCAATTTTGTGAGTGGCTTTCAACAGGTACCTTTCCCTCTACTCTAAATATGACTAATATTGTTCTTATTCTGAAAGGAGACTCCGAAGTCTCAATGAAGAATTGGAGACCTATTTATTTTTGTAATGTTGTGTATAAGATTGTTGCCAAAGTTTTAGCAAACCGGTTGAAATTAGTATTTGATAAATGTATCTCAGATAGTCAATCAACTTTTGTGCGTGGGAGTCTATCTTAGATAATGTCATGGCTGCTATTGAAATATTATACTACTGAAACTTGATATTAGCAAGGCTTATGACATGATTGATTGAAGTTATCTTTGAGGGGGTTATGACAAAGATGGGGTTTTTTGATCAATGGGTTAAATGGATTATGAATTGTGTTGAAACAGTGGATTACTTTGTGCCTGTTAATGGTAATGCCACAAGTCCAATCATTCTAGGAAGAAGTTTAAGACAAGGAGACCCATTATCCCCATATTTGTTTATTATTTGTGTTGAAGGTCTTTCTGCGCTTATTCGAAAAGTTGAAGTGATGGGTGAAATTAATGATGTCAAAATTTGCAATAATGCACCAATTATATTTCACCTCTTGTTTGTTGATGATTGTTTCATCTTTTTTAGAAACAAATAAAATGCGAGCCATTTTATCCACCTATGAAAGAGCTTCTGGTTAGGCAGAAAACCTCCAAAAATCAGAGATTTTTTGTAGTATAAATGTTTTAACTATAGATCATAATAATATTGCAAGCATTTTGGGTGTGCAGGTTGTTCTAGGAACTGGCAAATATTTTGGGCTTCCTTCTATGATAGGAAGGAGCAAAAAATCCAGTTTCAACTTTATCAAAGATAGAATTTGGAAGATGATCAATTCATGGAGTAGTTAAAGTCTATTAAAAGCCGGTCGTGAAGTTCTCATCAAACATGTGCTTCAATCTATCCCTGCATACTTTATGATTTTGTTCACTCTTCTTGTTGCTCTTTGTGACGAAATTGAAAGAATGATGAATTCCTTTCGGTGGGGTCATTCGGGAGGTCAAAGTAGAGGTATTATTTGGCTTTCTTGGATAAACTGTTTATGCACAAGAATGATGGAGGTATGAGTTTCAAAAATCTACCTGCCTTTAATATAGCAATGTTAGGCGAACAAGGTTGGAGACTTATGACAAATCCTGGTTCGTTGGTAGCTCGACTTTATAAGGCAATATACTATCCTATGTGTAATTTCTTTGAGTTGACTTTGGGATATAAGCCTAGCTCTGTATGGAGAAGCATGTGTAATTCTAAATTTATTCTTAAAGCTAGAAGTAAATGGAGGATAGGTGATGGTGAGGATATCTTAGTTTGGTATAACAAGTGGATTGCAAATGATGTTACACTTATCCCACATGTTGATGGGGATTTTCCTCTAGCTGATCTAAGAGTCTCAGGTTGCATGCTACATGACCGCAAGGAATGGAATCTACCTTTGCTGCAGTCAATATTTGATCACCAGGTAGTTCAACATATAGTGAACACACTGCTCAACCCATCAGTGACGAAACATCGACTCATCTGGAAAAAAGAAAATAATGGTGAATATTTTGTTCGTAGTGCATACCGTTTTTGTGTGTAAGAATTACTCGATACATCCCATTTCAAGGTACAAGGCTCTTGGAATCTAATTTAGAAGCTCAAGATTCCCCCAAAGGTAAAAAAAATTATGTGGCGAATCTGTAGGAATTGCTTACCAACTTGTATACGTCTTAAAAATAAAGGAGTCACATGTTCTATGAATTCTACATTGTGTACCATGGGTAGTGAAGATACACTTCATTTATTTTTCAATGTCCAAGTAGCTTAAATGTTTGGAGTATGTTTCCTTTATTTTCATTTATTTATATTTGCTACACCAAGATATGAATAGCAAGAATATTATTTTCAAAGCATTACATGATTTATCTAAGGAAGATGCGGCTTTATTTTGTTGTGTGTTATGAAGTATTTGAAAACAAAGAAACAACATGTTGTGGAATGAAGTAATTGATACCCAAGTTTATGTTATGGAGAGAGCAAAAACTATGCTTCATGATTGGCAAGATGAACGTAGGATTTGTAATACATCTTGTGCACAACCACGACAAGAAGGAGATGTGAAATGGAACAAACCAGCGGAATGAAGATTTAAATGCAATATTGACGCTTCTTTCTCCCAGCTTTCTAATAGAGTGGGAATAGGAGTTTGTATAAGGGATGATACATGCACTTGTGTTTTGGCAAAAACTGAATGGTTTACTCCAATTTGTGAGGTACATGTTGCGAAGCTCTTGGATTGTTATCAGCTTTAGAATGTGTTCATTAGTTACACTTGGGACCTATTGATTTTGAGCTTGATGACAAAAAAGTGGTGGATAATTTTTCATCTACACATCAGGATGTTACAGAATTTGGGATAATTATCCATAATTGTAAAACTATCTTTGAAAAATATTACGTCGACTCTAGTGTTGAGTTTGTGAGGAGACAAGCAAATGAGGTAGCCCACAAATTAACTAGGATGCCACATCTTCAGGTAGTTTCCAGATTTTGGTAAAAATACCAGATTGTATTAAACACATTTTAAGTAATAAAATGATATAAGCTTCTTTCCTTAAAAAAGAAAAGTGAGAAGTGGGTGTCAAATTTAGATTATTTTTCGTCGGTGTTATTTTTTTTTTAATTACTAGCACATCTTCTCCTTTGATCATTGAAATTTACCCAAAATCACCTCCTCAACGAAGAATATTGAAGAGAGAATCTAAAGAGAGAAATTAGAGCCGACCTGTTTAGATTTCAACTACTATGAGTGTATCTTCATTTAATAGGCAACATGGTCATTTACGATACATAGTACTCACAAATCTATAAAAAAAAAACCTCTAAAAAAAAGGTTATAGTAGATCAGGGGAGAATTTGTTTTATAGTTAAAAAGAATCAATAATAAACTTCTTAAAAAAAGTTATACTATAAAAAAAATAAAAAAAAATAATTTTTTCTAAACAATTTATTCTTAATTGTAGTTTGTGAAGTAGTTAAGCGAAGTAGAATTCAATAAATAAAAAATATGTTAGTGAAAAATAATAATAAATAATGTCTAGATATTTTAAAGTGATAATTATTTAAGAGAAAAAATAAATGCCAACTGACGATTCAAATGGGAGAATAGAGAATGAGTAATGACTCAGTATTTTAAAGTGATAATTATTAAAGACAAAATAAATGTCAAAGTGACAATTGAAATGAGAGAATAGAAACCGAGTAATCACTCGATTCAAACCAGCCAATTAATGTAAAAACTTTAAAGGATAAGGGTGTGTTAGTTTCATCTTTAAAAAAAAAATTGATTTTAAGCTAAAAGAATATAGAGATTTTGATCCAGAAGTCTAAGCTCAACTGACAAAATGCCGAAATTGATAGGCCGGATGCTATGATCGGGATTCGAACCCTGGTACCTCCACTTGTGTGTGTGAGTTTATAATGGCTTTACCATTTCGTTTATCTACCAAAAAAGAATATAGAGATTTTGTTTTAGAGATTTTTTAAAAAAAATTTAAAACTATTTCTATTTATTTACAATCATAAAAATCATTTTTTTTTACTATCATAAAAATCTTTTTCCAACTTCTTTCTTCCTTCCCACTTCTCATTGTTGTTTCAGTATCAACTAATTTCTATTTCTCATGTTTTCTTTATTATGTTGCATTGAAATAATCCTAATTCCATGGAAATAACAATATTAGAAAATTAATATGTAAAAACTACAAACAATGCAATAAAAATAAAGCTGGCTCAACAATTAAGTGTAACAACAGAAAGAAGCATGGTAATGTCTAAGCCTAGCTGTCCTCGTGAGCTTAACTTTGTTGGTAGAGTTAATGCATAATATATATAAGGTATGGGGTTCGAACCCCGAACACCACCAAAAAAAAATGTCTAAGCCTAGCTAATTAGTTATGACTTTGTTTCCTTCTTCTTGTTCTTTTCTATCTTTGAATCAATAGTAACCCATTTATATTCAGAGGGAATTGTAAATAGGTCTTGTGCTTTACTGTAGTTTTCAGCAGCAGATAAATTGGACTGAGAAGGAGTTCTTATCCACTGAAACCATGACGACGACGATGATGAGGCTTCTTCTGATGCATTCTCAAAGTCAGCAGAAGTAGGACTTGATGGAGCTGATTCAAATTCATCTATTTTTGGTAATTCTTCAAACTTTGTAAATGTAACCAATACTCTAACTGTTGATACCACTGGGATTGCAATCTGAATTGGCAAAACAACGAAATGAATTTACGTTCATATATACAAACCAAAAGAGTAAAAATTGAAATGATCGTAAGAAAATTAGAAAACAAGTTAAAAGAAGAAGTAGATGGAGTGTAGTTTCCACACTGGCAATGTGGTTGGTATAATGTCTATAGGAAAAGAAGAAAAATCAGATATGTTAGTCTGCTAAGTTATGCAGCAAGGATTATTGACTATGTAAGTCGGTAGTGTTTTGGTGGGAGGACATTTCTTTTTCCTTTGGCCACTACTGTGATTAATAATATTCATTTTTGCTTTTGCTAAAAAAAAACAGAAAGAAAAGAAAACAAATAAGTAAAAGATATGTATATTAGTCTTTATCTCATAATCCTATGGTCTAACATATGTAAAATTAAATTCACTTTATAAATAGAAACAAAAAAAAACCAATTTTCTCAAGATAATATTAGTCTTTATCTTAGGGATACAAGGGCGGTTTGGTGGCTGGGGTGAGAGAGTTAAGGAGTGAAGTGATAAGGAAATCAAGGGTTCGATCTCCACCCTTAGGATAAAAACTAACAATACTAACATTGTCTGTTTCAAAAAATATATATTAGTCTTTATCCTATAATTCTATTAGTCTTTTTTCTGATCAATATATTGGTTGAGTTCAATTCTTCTTTCTTACATTAGGGTCTTGTTATTATGTTAATATTTCCAACAGTTAGAAATTATAACCTATTAGATTAATATTTAGTAGTTTCTCAAAATAAGAGTTGTTCTTCTTATAACAACAAAATGTTTAAGTGTCCTTGATAAAGGTGAACAGAAAAGATGGGGAAAGAAGGGAATGAATGTTACAAATTATGATGTAGGAACTCAAATAAATTTTCAAAGTTGAATCTTCACCCTCTATTAATTTTTATATTCAATTTTCAAACATGTGCTGCAAAGCTGAATAGCTCCATTTCAAGTACATGGTGAGACATTATATAAACAAAAAACACAGAACTAAAGAGAACAAATCTATGATGTTTGTAAAATGCATAAACAAAGAGCAAAAGAGAGCACACACCTTGACAGGAAATGTTTCCTTTGGAAGTTTTGTTGTAAGGAGTTCTCTAACACGACGAACAGCTTTAACTTTTTCCGCAAGAATGTCAAGCAAAGGTAAAAACTCTTCAATTTTTAACGGAAAGTTTGGAGAAAGCCAAAGTACCGGCATCACCCCTCTTTTAAATTCACTCTCACCATTTTCCTCCTTGTGACTACCACTACTGCTAGCAGAATTGGAACCATTAATTTTGGTACTTTTCCCCTTGTGATAATGATGATCCTTTTCTTTATGTCCACTAGACTTCCCTTTCTTTCCTTTCTTGGCCTCTTTTTTATTATGACCATAATTTTCTTCTGTAAAATTCATTTCAGCTTCTAATTGCTTTCTTTCTTCATCTGTCAAAATATCCTCAAGCTTTTCATTCTCCTTCTTCGAATTCTCTTTGGGAGGTAACTTAGCCGGAGCTTGAACACCAGGAACCTTTTTGGACTTAACGGTGAAAGCCACATTTTGCATATCGTAAACCTTACTTTTCCATGGCCCCACACTTTCTTTTTTCTCTTTTCTCCTCCATGTTATTTGAGGAACAAGAAGTGCTTGACTCACATCAATTCCAACACTAACAACTTTAGCTTCGGTTGATTTTTTCGCCAAATATTGTTTCATTTCTTTTTCATCTGGTTTTGAAGGTCTAGATAAATAAGGAACAACAACTTCTTTTTTCTCATGTGAAATCAAACACATAAATCCAGGGTGTATTCTCTCATCATCAGATTCATCACCAAGAAAAAGAACACTTTGATCAGATCTTTTGATTCTTAAACCATCAAAACCAGCCAAAGTCATATCAGCTCTCATATTAGCACCTCTTTTCCAAATTTTATAAGTATCCGAAGGCGCAATCCTCGAGATAAAAGGTATGACAGAACTCTCAAAATGGAATGTAATCTCCATATAAAAGTCTCTCATCCTTCTCATTGTCGCGAAATAACGAGGAAACCTTCGGAACCATTTTTCATCCATTTCGTTATAAGAATACTTGATCATAATCAATGCTATTTTATCCTGTTTGTTTATGACAGCTTGTCTGAGAGCACTCCAGCCTTCATTGTTTTTCAATCTAATATTTGCACCAGCAGCCATGAGCATTTCAGCCGCATCAACATCGCCTAGTTTTACAGACAAGTGAAGAGGTGTGTCGCCATTTAACACATCTCTTCTATCTACCACAGCAGAAATCGCAGCCGCTTTTTCATCTTCAGCTATTGATGCAGCCTCAGTTTTTATCTCATACGGATTACCAAGTTTTGGTAAACCTCCAAGTATCTCCTTAAGATTATCATAATCCTTCAATATTATGGCTTTGTGTACAGGACTATGAGCAAATGCTGCCACATTAATGCCTGCCATACCTCAAATCAAGAGGATGATTAATTAAACTTTGAAATGAAACTTCATCAATATCATGCATCAAATCAATCCAATTTTCGTCTAAAAAAGAAAATCAATCCAATTTCAACAACAATCAATACATTAGAAGCCAAAGGGAAAATAGTCAATAAAATCATTCACAATAATTCTCTAATGGGAAATTCAAGAAAGACAAATTTGTTAAAAATGTAAAGATTGAAAATTTTCAAGAGAAAATAGGGAAAAAAATAACAATGGAAATAAAAGTGAGGGGAAGTTAGAGGTACTTGGATGCAAAAGGCTTAAAAATAGGAAAACGGTTATTTTAGACAAGCATTTGTGTGACATTCATTTCTCTCAAAACAAGCCATTAGAGATTGAGGGGATTTTTTATTTTATTTTAAAGAAAATATTTTGTAAATACATTAAAATTGCCTATATTCACTATACATGTCATGATCGAGGGGATCCTCTCATGTTGAACAAAAACATGAGGGGTTATGTTTTTTTAATCCCTCATGTATGATCCATCTATCTCTACTTTTAAACACACACTATCACAATCAAACGTTGAGATTCAACATGACCAAAATCTAACACGAGAGGATCCATTTCCCATGTTATAGGACGAAACTTATGTATTTTTTTACAAAAAGAACATGTAGTAAGTGTAACAATCAAATAAATATGTGAACATGCATACTAACAACATCAAGAACAAACGTATGAAGGATGTGGAGAATACCTGAATCCATAGCAACCAATCAGAAAAAAAAGTGGAAATATAAAAGAAGGTATGTTATGAACAATGGACAAAGGCTCCCGCAAGAATGTATTCACTATTTAGATTGAGAGAAAAGAGTGAGGTACCTATTAGGGTTTCTTAGTTATTATGAAACTAGCCGCAACATATTTCACTCATTCATTTCTCTCAAATTAAGCCAGAAATTGAGGGATATATTTTTCAGTCAGAAATTGAGGGATATTTTTTTTTCAGAATTAATTAATGATAATTTCAAAGAAAATATTTTGTATTAATTTTATTTTATGTGTGTAGTAAATAATATTTGTAGGTTGTAACTTTTATTGGTTTAAATAGCATAACTAAACCGGATTGAACTGATGACTCGTTGGTATAACTCGGTATTAATAAAAAAAATATATCTTTATGGAACTGTGTTATACTATATGATTCCGTGTTTAAAAATACTAAACACTTATAAAATAGCACAAATGTTTTTTTTTTTAAAGAAAACAAATCAATGCATTTTATAAGCTAAAGTATGTCAAATACATGACGGTATATCATCATAAGTACAAGGGCTAGGATTACATCGGGAAATAACACAAATGATTTAATTTGCAAATTTGTAAATAAATAGTATAACATTACATTTAACTGTATTTTGATGATAATGTCATTATTTACAATAATAATATGGATATTATTACGTAAATATTATATTCAATATTAATGTGTTTTTTATGTGTACATGTAATATCCATTAATTAATAATGTCTTTTGGCTGAATGGTAGAGCTTTCTCTAGTCCATTCCAATGTTCACGGTCCCCCGTTCTTAATTGTTTTCAAATTCTCTATTTTTCAAAACTTCAACCCCTTTATATTGTATTGTGTATATCAACTAAGCTATGATCATGAGACAATAACATGGTACTCAATACAAGAAAGAACAATCCCAACTATATGTCTCCAACTATAGTCCCAACTAAAGTCCAAGCACCAAACCAACTAAAGTGGGCTGAATTTCTTTTTTATTATTCAGTAAGTTTTTAGGTTTACGAAGAAAACAAACTGTCCACCAAAGTTCAACTTGTCCCCATTTAAAAAAAATTCAGTTCAAGGGAATTCTATTTATCTTTTTGGGCAATATGATAGACACATCATGACACACACTTTGCTAAAAAAAATATTAATTTAAAAAAATATTATTTTTGTTGTCGAAAGGTCCATGTTAGACACACACTTTCTTTTTCTTTTTATCTTTTTATGAGCATCAAGGGTAATTTTGAACACTAAATAACGACATCATTGAGGAGGAATTCATTTTCTAATGATCGAGTAATATTTTCTCTACAATGTAAGAGCTAATTAATTGCAAGTACAAAAAGAAACAATACTGGTCAGTAAAATCCTAGACGTGTTTGTTATGAGGTGGATAAAAGGTGTAGAGACTTCTTGTAAGGAAGAATATTCATCTTAAGATTTTATTTTATTTTTTGACGCAAACAAATTCAGGACATTTCATTCAGGATAGTGTTCCAAATATAATGAGAAATGTTTGTAAAACATTGCGAATAGCGTAATTGATAGATGTTTGTGCAAAGCGAAGAGCCAATAAAACAGAATAAATTAATAGAATCTAGAGAATGATGGTGAATATTATTAATAAATGGAATAAAGAAAAGAGCATTGCTATATATCCGGAAGGATTTTATAGCAAGAGTCGAGAGAGTCCCGAAATAGTTTTCAACCAATTAAAATGTGTACTGGCCGCAAAACATGGTGGAGTGAGGTTCTGAATTTTTTTTTGTTTAGGCAATCAAAATAAAAATGAAATCTAATGACCATTAATATGCAAACACATTCTGGAAAGTTCACGAATTTAGCATTCGCTAGATCCATCATTTCCCCAAAGAAAAGAGTAATAAGTTCCTCAGCAAGACTAATGTTAGTCTCTTGCCACCAGCCCAAAAAGGCTACTAACAAATGAAATAATTCCTTATCTAGACTCCCTCTACACACTTACTTCCTCTGGTCCTTAATATAAGAAAATTTTCAAAATAAAATTTGGTTCTAGAAATAAGAAAATGTTACATTTTTTAAGACGTAGTTATTGTTTAAAAGACTTTTTTACCCCTTAATTAATAGTTGTCTTTTTAATATTAGTGGATGTAGTTAATATTTCACAACTTTTTATAAGGGTATATTTGTAAAAATATTTTAAAGGTTACAACAATTAATTATTGCATTTATTTTGATTTTTTTGTTTGTTCTTATAATAAGGACCGGAGGATAATATCTTTGCTAAAATTTATTTAGATAATATATTTATTATATATTTCTTCTCTCAAAAAAAATTTATTATATATTTCTAATATAATATCTTTACTAAGATGTATTTAGATAATAACTCAATTATATATTTCTATTATATATTTTATTAAAATTTATTTAGATAATATCTTTATTATATATTTTTAATATAATATCTTTAATAAGATTTATTTGGATAATAATTCGATTATATATTTCTAATATAATATCTTTTACTAAGATTTATTTAGATAATAACTCTAGTATATATTTCTAATATAATATCTTTACTAAGATTTATTTAGAGAATATCTTCTTTCTCTCTCTATTGGCTAAGGCCCATATCTAGTATATTATTATCAGAGTGCAACTATAATTTATTTAGATACTATCTCTAGTATATATTTTTAATATAACATCTTTACTAAGATTTTATTTAGAAAATATCTTCTTACCCTCTCCATTGACTAAGACCCATATCTAGTATCCTATAAGAGTGCAACACCAGAGAAAATAAAATGATTGTAAGCTTTTAAAAGTTAATTGGAAAAACCTATAGGCATTTAAAAGTTCTCAAACTTTGTAATTTTTGACAAATTCTAGCTAATAATAAGAAATATAACCAATGCACTATTTAATGCAATACAATTTTATTTTCTATCTAAAATGTAAGAAAAAATCGAAGAGTTTTCCAAAGCTACTTAGTGAAAGCTGGTAAATAAGTCAAACTAAATTGTCCTCACCCTAATTTTTTTTCCTAATGTGTAAATTTGCCTCACATCCTCAAACTGTTTACCAAAAAATGTACTTTGTCTGATTTTTGCACAAAAAACTTAGGAGATGTACACAGATGAATAAGGAAGTTTTAATCGATTAAAATAACACAATGATGTCAAATTTCACATGTTTCTTCTTGTATCTGTCTTCCTACTCAAATGTGTTAGCTATTAATCTTAAATCAAGAGTCATTTGTTAAACCCAACAGAAGCAACAACAAAGGGAAACTGAAAAATTAAGGAGAAGACATAACAATTTAAAGAAAAATGAAGACTTTTCTGCTGTTAATAAATACAACAAAGGAAAACTGTAAATAATTTTCTGCTGTTAATAAATACAAAATGAAGACTTTGTTATTGGTTATATTTTCTATAATTAAAAGAAAAAATTGAAACATGGGATACTAGTGTTCTAAGTTCAGTAGCAGAAACAGAAAACCTGCAATTTTCAAGTAGTAATAACTCTCTCTGCCTTCAAGTATCAGAAAGAAAAAAAAAGCCTTTCAACCAGTATTAACTCAAGACTATCATCTAATAGACATATGTTATATGGCATGACCACATATTTAAAAGAGAAAAAAATAGAATGGAAAATAAAGCAACTTCACTAACATAATTTGCATTCCAAGTAACAAAAATTAAGAAAGTGCAACACTCTAAATCCAATCTCTCTGCAGATCAGACAAACACATCCAATAGACAATTGAAACAAAAGAAGCATTATCAATCTCCCGAATACCAATTACATCCTTCAATGAATGGAAAAACAGTAGGATTAAGCAACAAAAATTAAAACAAATACACACACCAAAAACAATTGGTTATAAACTAAGGCTTTTTAAGAACGGAGAAATCAAATCGTTGGTTGTTTTGATCCCATCGAAGACCGATTTGATCGTCTTTCTTCAGTTCCCTTCTGTTAACAAACTCTTTGGTCCAAGTCTTGGTGAAGACGTAACTTTTAGCCGAAGGCCAATACTTGAAAACTACAGAATGAGGAGATTTGGTGTCAATGTCCCAGACTTGAACTTGGACTCCTCCTTTTCCGAAAGCAACTGCAGCACGATCCAACAAGACCGGAACGACAAATTTCTTAGCCAAATCCTTATTCAACAGAAGCCTAGTCTTATGCTTACAGATATTACTCGTCTCAAGCACCTTCTTGATCTCCCATTGATCATCAACCTTGCATGTCTTGTGTTTTTTGGTTTCTTCTTGGTACTTACGTTTGTGATTCTTTGCAATTTGTGTCTCAATCTCATCGCAGCAGCAAGTTGGTATACAAGAGGGGGAACCCAGTAAAATATGGAGACAAACGTTGGTGTTACCGTCGTCGTCGTCGAAAGCCATGGTGTTGTTGGAAAGAACAAGATCACGTTTTCGTTTCTTGTGGGGGAGTTGGTGTTCTGTTGTTGCAAAGGAACAAGAACCACCGAGTGTTAGACAAAGACAAGTTCCAATGGAAAGACATGATACAGAATCAACATTGATGTTCTTGTTGATTCGAGCCATAAAAATAGGGTTTGTTTGTGTGTGTTGATTAGGGTTTGTTTCGCACGCAAACTGAGAAACAAGAAAGAAAGTTTCGCGCAATAGTAAGTAAGTAAGAACTGTGTTAAACCCAATACTTCTATTTATAATCGTATTTAGGGTTTTCTTTCTTTCTTTCATTTTGTGGATCTTTTTCTCGCTACTCGGCCCAATCGGAAACAAGTCTGAACTTTCTTTCATAACGGCTAGTTTTTTATCTATCTTCCTTGTTGCTCAAGATTAAGTTTTTGTTTATTTCATCAGTGAATTAATCTTTTTTTACAAGAACTAATCTCTTTGCTAATACATCCCTTAGTAAAAAATAAAATCAATCTTGCTTAATCATATTAGATTTTTATTCTCACAACTATAATTGAAATACTATATTAAAATATATAGTAAATTGAAATACGATATTATGATATATAGTCAATTTTCTAAAATTTCATGTAGAAAGAAACTTAATTTTATTGGTTTATAGTAATTAAAGTATTTAAACATTATCTAAAACGTAAGTGAAACACTCAACATCTTTGATGCATTATTTAAAACTTAAGTGCTTAACGTGGATCAGAGCATACTCATTATCATGTCTCTTTGAGTTTTCACAGCGTTCGACATTGTTTTAACCATTTTACAATGTTAAACTGAGTAATACTCATTTACGTCTAGGGGAGGATGAGTATGTTCATCGCTTTTAAATTGTATTAGACTTTCTTTTTATCATCGGTTGTCCAATCGACCCTAGGCTTGTTTTGCATGACACTGCCAACATATATATATTTGCAGTTTAAACCATCCGTTGACGAAGGCATCCCAAACATTCATGTCAACCGGTTGGATATGCACACTTATGTATTCTTTACAATAGTCATAATTGTCACCATTAATGATGAGAGCTCTATTGTATCCTCCTTTAGGGTCCTTACTTGTCATATCTACTCTTTCAGTGGTTAAACCACGACCGAAGAGACTAAGCTCTTGATGTCACTTGTTGGTCAATATGACGAGTACAACAATTAGATAGAAGGTGGGTGTAAAAAGATTTTCCCCTTTAAATTTTTTATCGGAAGAGTGGTTTGAAAAAGTGTTCAAATTAACAAGTTTGACTACCAGAATTTGTGCAATCTTTATAAAGAAATCAAGCAAGCAATGCTATAACACAATTTGAATTTGGACGAAAAATTTACACGAATTAACATTGCCAATCAATTATTATAACCAGGGACGGATCCATGTGAAGGCTATGTGAGGCTAAAGCCCCACAACCAACTTCCCTATTTTTTTTATATTATAATTAGGGTAATAGTTATTTTGATCCATGAATGTGTAACAAGTAGTCACAATAGTCTTTCAGTGTATTAAAATTTCAATATAGTATCTGATTTTGCATTTTATTAGTCAAAATAGCCTTGAAGTGACAACTAGTAAGTATATTAAAAAACTAATATGACAATTTTGACTACCAAAGTGCACAATCAAAGACTATTTTAAAGTTTTGAACATTGAGGGACTATTATGGTTACTCCTTACACATTCAGGGACCAAAATAATTATTACCCCTTATAAATAAAACACAATATGTTAAGAATATGACCAACAAGTCAACAATCTTGTGCAAAACTTGTGGAAACAAATAAGTGGGACATATTTGCTATGATTTATAAGCTTTTGAAGTTGTCTTTGCTTTTGTCGTTAGCAAGTGCAAGTGTTAACAACTTAAATTTTAGCCTCACATGCACCAAATGTCTGAATCTGCCCCTGATTATAACATGTCGCGGTGATTTATGGATATCAAGCTATTGATTAGCATTGACTCACAATTTTTTGTTCACCACCGAACTTTTATTTTTTTCAAGGAAAAGGGGAAAAGTTCGAATAAACCCTAATTTTGAGAGATTAAAGGTTCAAGGGTTGGTTACGCAAAAGGAAGGTATTAGCACCCTAAACGTGTATAGTACTCTATAGGAACCTCCCGCTTTTATTTATCTTGTGCTAAATTGATTACTTGCTTGTAAATAAGGCCTAAGTGTGAAAGAAAGCAAATGTTTTTTTATATTTTGTTGATTTGGAAAGACAAAGTCTTTTGCCTACGTACCTGAGCGGGATCAAAATCACGTAGTTCGGAGTAAAAAGCTGAGTGATTTGTTTTGATTGATTTTAAAGTTTGAAAATGTTTTTGAGAAGAGGTCGAAATGGCATAGAAGAATAATGTGTGATTTGATTGATTTTAATTGAAGAAATTATAAAAGCCTAAATATGATTAAAATTGATTGAAGTTTGATTTAAAAAAAATGTAAGAGTCACTTGGTTTGAAATCCAAGGTTTGTCAATAAAAGATATTTTTTTTGATAAGAAAAAGAAAGTCACTTGATTGAAAATCAAGGTTTGTTTAGAAAAAGATTTTTGTGAGGTTTTTGATATTTGAATGTTTTTGTGATTTTTGGTTATTCTAATTAAAGACTAAAAACTAAGCGTGATAAAATAAACTAAAGCTCGAGGAATTTCATAAGGACGTTGGATCCAAAATGAAAGTCTCATTTTCCTTGGATTCGACTAAACTATTTTTTTTGCGTTTTCGTTTTTGTTTTTGACATAAAGCGGAATAAATAAATATACACGCAATGCAAGATTCTCATTTATATTTACATTGGTCTCTAAAATACATTCTAAAGCATAATAAATATAAAATGCATGAAATGATGTAAATATGTATGCAATGCAATATTCTCATTTATATTTACATTGTCACTAAATCTATACCTATTATTAAAGGCAATACTTTTCTTTTAGTGTAGCCTTTTTTTAATACTAAAATGCCCTTAGAAGTTTAATAACTATCTCAAGTAACCGGTTATTCAAAAAACAAAACTGCGCGCTACCTTTCTCAGAGATACAACCGGCACCGCTGCCACACTACAACCGCTGCTAAATAAGACACAACACAACAAAGATACAAGAATAAAAATGAGAGAGAAGAATGTGGAGAAGAAAAAGTTCCTCGCATACTATAATTTTTCTTAATGGTCCATTTGTAATAATAGCAAAGAGAGATACAACGGTTTCCTATTTGTGTTCAATTCATGTAATTGTGCACGGTTGTTTGGGAATAAGTAGTGAATTTCTCATTCAAGTCTACAATGTTTTCAATGCAGGTTATTTTTTTCGTTTCAATTTTACCTTTTTAATTACATAAATATGAACGACATAGTAACAGACTAACAGGTACATGTCCTTTGATATTACTCCCTCTGTCCCATATTATAAGAAAAAAAAATAAAAAATACACTTATTAAGAAAACTAAAATATAGTAGTTTGTAACATAGTTTTTTGTGTTATCTTTGAAATAAGTTTTATAGGAAGATGTAAAAACAATTTTCATTGGTAGTTGATTATAGAGAAAACAAAAAAAAAAGCAAATTGAATGCACTTTGCATTTAATTTTTCTTTGGAAAAGATAATTATTTGAAAAAACATAATTAAATATGATAAAGTTGGTCTTTTTTGCTTATAATTTGGGCCAAAGAAAATGAGTTTTTTTTTCTTATAATTTGGGACGGAGGTAGTATTATTTTTTTTGAAACAATTTATTTTTTAATTATTTGAACAAGAACAATGTTAAATTTTTATTTTTTATTTAAGATAATTAATTAATTTGAAATATATTTTGAGATTTTAAACCATAATTGAATGCCAAAAAGTTGTGTTAACGTGTTGTTTCAGATTCTTAACCCTTACATTATTTGTTTTGTTTCAGTTTCTTTGCAATTTCATTTCTTCATCACTAAACAAGATTGAATTCATATTAACATGGATTTGAA
>Ga0228710_1004645_pt1 | contig 21638 bp, 18 predicted proteins | sample MedpolnodulmetaG_FD_177995 | JGI IMG/M metagenome (GOLD analysis project Ga0228710, IMG submission 177995) | Root nodule microbial communities from Medicago polymorpha collected in Santa Monica, California, United States - pink nodules | ecosystem: Host-associated > Plants > Roots > Nodule...
CCAAAACTTTACAATCAAACTCTCTAATCATCCGTTAAAAGCAAATCAAATTAAACAACTCCCTGTTGGAACGATACTCTCTTTTTACTACTTCGGCAAAACCGTACACTTGCGGTTTTGCTCATCATGAGGATAATTGGAGTTTGGAGGAGCTTTCATCACACGAGGAATGGATAGAAGAAGAGGAAAGGCAGATGTTTGTTCAATTGTGGAACTGCCCGACTCCGTCGAAAGTGGTGGCGCTTTCTTGGAAAGCTTTGCTCAACCATATCCCTACTAGAGTGAATTTATCTCGGCGGAATGCAATTCCACCTTCGACCAATTTGCATTGTGTTTTTTGTAATAGGGTGGATGAGTCCACAACACATCTCTTTGTGCATTGTAATGAGACTTGGAAGATTTGGCTTCAGGTGCAATATTGGCTTGGTATGTGGTTTATAACACCACCTAACTTGGCCTCTCATTGAGTGTGTTGGACTGACGCGATTCCACATCAAAAGAATCTAAAAGGGGGTATGATACTTATATGACATACTATCGTTTGGGCAATTTGGAATGCTAGAAATAATGTCATATTCAATAATGGCGACTTAAGAATTGAGGATATTGTGGACCATATTAAATTGTGGTCTTGGAGGTGGTGTTTAGCAAAGTTGAAGATGCTGGCGTGTATGTTTTATGAGTGGAATTGGAACCCGCAAAGCTGTTTGTGTAGAAGGCAGTAGGTGAGGTGCTTTCATTCTTGTGTCGAGGGGAGTTTTTTTGGGTGCAGTGGTAGTGTTTTTGTGTTGCGGGGCAGCTGGTAGCTTTATTGTTTCGACTCCTCGATTTGCTGCAGCTGAGTTGTTTTCCTGGTTTTTTGGAGCTGTTGCGGCGTGCCTAGCAAGTTTCGGGTGTGTTGTAGCCGTTTTGGCCAGTGGGTGTTGTTGTTGTTGGGCTATGTGACTTTTGAGCCTTTTTATGTGGTGTCTGGAGTTTTACAAGCACTATTGGTATGCTGTTTTTCTAGTTCCTAGCAGTATTGGAATTAGTTCTTTAGGTTTTTTTTTTATTGAGTTGGTGTTTTTGGTGGTGTAAGGTCCTTTGTTTATAGGCCTTCTTGTACTATTTTTCCTCCTATTTGCTGGCTTAGCATTTCTTACGCGAACCTTGCTTAATAATATTTGGTGATTCAAAAAAAGAGGTAAGGCTGACAATGAACCGAACCAACTCGAATATAGTTCGGAATTCGACTCGACAATTTACTCGTTGAACTTGGTTCATGAACCAAATGAGCTGAAAATTATGTTCGTTAAATAAGTGAGCCGAACTTGAGTTATATGTAGTTCGACTCGATTGGTTCATGAGTTGGCTCGATAATATATGTGTGTGTATATTAAATAATAAATTACACACCAACATAAAAAAGAAATATGCCCAACAACTAACAATAACAAAATAAGAGTAGTCTCTTTTAATAATAGAAAATGGTGAGAAAAAGTTCCACATTGAAAGTTAAGCATTGTCAATATGCTTTCACAAAAGTTAAAATAGTCCCACATCGTTGGGTTTAAAACAATATAGCTGAGCTTACCTATATAAAAAAGACGGAACTTCATTAGACTAACATTCAACAGTAGCGTGTGGTACTTTACCTGTAAAGCGCTATTTTACCTTTGGGTACAAAGTTTATAATTTTTTTGTTTTTGTATTTGGCACAAATTTATGTGTTGTAATTTGTACTATTTTAATATAGAGAAATGATCTTTGAACAACTAATTTTTGACAATATTTATGACAATTTTTTCTCTCAAACTCACATTTTCTTTTTACTTTCTTACTCTATTGCTTTGGTTTTTGTGCCACTACCTAAATTTCTTTGTAAATTTTAGTTGTCCAAAAAGTTGTCCCAAGAAAGAGTTGTTCAAATAACATTGCTCTTTTAAAAAATTGAAAGCACAAAATGCCTATAAAAATGTTTTAAGAAAAAAAAAGAGGGCATTTTAGTTATTTGATTTGACGAGCTGAACCTAACGAGTCGAGCTGAGCTGTTTGTGAATTTTAAACGAGCCGAACTCGAGCTTAACAAAAGGTTCGTATCGAACTCGAGTCGAGTTTCGAGCCGAACCAATTCTCATTGAGTCAACTGCAGACGAGTTCGACTCTGCTCGACTCATTTTCAGCCCTATTAAGAGGTGATTTAAACAGTCCATCTATATATATGTATATTACTTATTCATTTCATTTTTAATTTTAATGCCTAATAACAAACTCTTCAAAAGTCACTCAGTTTGTAACGATGAATTCTTGCATTAACTTTTTATTCGTAATATGATGAAAGAATTTAAATAAAAAATGCAATGAGAGAGCTTATAAAAGCCTCACATCTTATCTTATTAGGAATACGTCTTATTTATTTTCCAATGGAAGTAGCTAATTAGGAAAAAATCTTCAAATTTTTGTTTTTGGGCAAAAAACTTCAATTGGAGATGCTTTTAGAGAGGATCGTAGAAGAATTCATTCATTGCATTCTCTTACTCTTTTTGTTTTCTTTTTAAAGGGCCAACTCTTTCACTAATACCACTCCCCATACTACGTCTACGACCGCAGTGTTATCCCCAAAGCAATTTTTTATTATGAATTATCCCTAAAACAACACAAGCTTACACACATGCATTTGGATAATATTTAAAGAATTCTGCTCTTTACCCAAAAGTTTTTGCTCATTCTTAAAGTAAATGACCAAAATACCCCTACGCATGTTAACTCACGCTAATGTTAAATTTGTGTGAGTTAATCCACGCTGGTTTCTTTCAGTGGCAGCAGTAGTACATTCATTCATAGTAGTACATTCATTCATTGGTAAAGGTGCCTACAAGCCATGCAGTGATAGTGACTAGAGTTTAAACGCGGATGCAGAACCCACATGGATCAGAAGCTTTAATACCAACATAAAAACGTATAAGAGACAGATTTGACTCATTCATGTTAATTGTATTGCAAGAACTGACACAAATATATAGATCCTAATCAGGCTACCCTAGTTAAAAAAATAAGGAAACAAATCAAAAAGTAAAGTACAAAATCTAATGCAATATCACGGTCTTATATTTGTTGCCCACTAGCCATGAAAACCAACGTGAGTTAACTCACGTTGGAATTTCAATGTGATTTTTGCAGAACTATAACTAGCGTGAGTTAACTCACGCAGGGGGAATATGGATATTTACTTTGGGAATGAGTAAACCCGTTTGGGTAAAGAGCATAATTCTATTTAAAAGGTTTAATAACAGTTTTGGCCCCTTATGTTTTAAGAAGTTGCGATTTTGGCCCCCTAACAAAATAAAATACAAAACTGCCCTCGTTTGTCCCTTTTGCAGTTTTGTCCCCAGACCAATTTTGACCAAGTCAATGCACACATGGACGCTACGTGTGTAATTTTTTTAATTAAAAAAATAAAAACTATTTTTTTAATAATTAAAAAATAAAAAAATTACACACGTGGCGTCTACGTCAGCTTTGACTTGGTCAAAACTGCAAAAAGGGCAATACTTAGGGGGCGGTTTTGTATTTTATTTTGTTAGGGAATCAAAATTGCAACTTTTTGAAACATAGTGGGCCAAAACTGATATTAAGCCTATTTAAAAATCTGTTTCCTGAAATATTTTAATGTAAAAAGATTTACTTAAAATATGATTACATGAGAAATGCTAACAACACATACTTTTCAACACTTTGATTGATTAAAATTTACATGGATGCCACCAAATTATGTGGGTCCTATAAAAATTTGGTGGGTCATATGTGAACTTTAACCAATCAAAAAGAGTGTATTAAAAAGTATGTGTTAGTAGCATTTCTCATGATTACATTTATAAGTAAGTAAAGTGTATAAACAATTTACTAAATACGCTTTCTATCAACTTTTTTACCAAATAAGTTGTTTTATAGTAAAGCCAAATTTACTAAATACGCGAAATCAAACAGACACCAAATCGTTTTTATTTTAAGAAATCTTATCTTAATCATAAACAAAAGGAAAATTACATATTGATATTGATAGAGCGATTTTCACGACGAGCCACTATTGCATGGTTTCACCGCTAACAACGCTTTCCCAATCACAACAACAAAACACAAAACAATCTAAGCAAAAACTACTTTATGCAAATTCTCATCCCATCACATTACCAAATATTCTCACCATGCAATCCTCTCGCAAAGCTCAAAATGACGATCAACTTGGTTCATCGTCAAAGAACCACAACAAGGCCTCCACTCCCTTCCGTTCATTCTCTAGCTGCAACCGTCATGGCCGAACCTCCTCATCGAACAGGGTGGTTCAACGATCTGCCTCTGCTAGATTGGCACGTCAAAACACCTCACGTGAACTCATGCTTAATGATATTGTTGGTAATGGAATATCTGGTATCTTGTATAAGTGGGTTAACTATGGTCGTGGATGGCGACCGAGGTGGTTCGTCCTCCACGACGGTGTTCTCTCTTATTATAAAATTCATGGTTCCAATAAGCTCATTCTTAATCGCGACGTTGAAAAAAGATCCAAAGTTATTGGTGATGAGTCCCTCCGTCGCATCGCTGGCAACCGACATTGTCCTTCCCGCCACCGGAAACCCGTCAGTGAAATCCATCTCATGGTATCTCACTATTTCTCTCTCACTCAAACAATTAATCATATCTCCATTTTTTTTGTTCTCATAAAAAAAATCAATTTAATTGATATAGGTTAGATGCATTTCTTAGATGTTTTTTTGGATAATTTTTAAGTTAAAATATATATTCATAACAAAAGAATGAGAGACTAATTGTAATTATTAGTGATTTGAATAAAGATAAAATTGATTGTATTGCATGGATGGGGTAGGTTTGTTCTGTACGCGAGAACAAGTCAGATGAAAGGAGGTTTTGTATATGCACGGGGACAAAGAAGAGGTTCCATTTAAGGGCAGAGAGCAAAGAAGATAGAACAATGTGGATGGAGGCAATGATGGCAGTGAAGAACATGTATCCTCGATTACCAACCACTACAGAGATCACATCTCCTTCAGTTTCGGTAGTGATTTCCACAGACAAGTTGAGGCAACGACTTTTGCAAGAGGGTGTAAATGAGATTGCTATTCGTGAATGTGAAGACATCATGAGAGCTGAGTTATTCCAGTTGCACACTTATATTGTTGCCCTAAAGCAGAAACAATTGTTACTCACTGACACACTCCGTAATTTAGAGGTAGTAACACAAAATAACTAGTATGTATTCTATATTTCTATTGTAACCATTAATTACATGCATTTTATATAGTTTATAATATGTGAAACTTTAATGATTAAATTTGGTTATATTAGACAGAAAAGGTTGACTTGGAGAACACGCTTGTTGAAGACCAAAGACAATTCAAGGATGAAGGGGAGTCTTATCTATCAACACATGAAGAAGATAGTGGTATGTTTAGAGAGACCAATATTCCATACTTTATTATAGAATATTGTGTTCTAGCTTATAAATATGGACGGAGGAAGTAATTTTGTAACACTGTCTAGAACTCTTCTAATTCATTCATTTTACTATTTAAACGCATGACAGATGGGAGTGCAGATGGGAGTGGAAGTGAATATTCTGATGAGCAAGATAGGAATGATGATAACTCCGACGATGAGAATGACGCATTCTTCGATACATATGAAATTCTAACAGCAAATTCTATTAGAAGTGATGGATCATCTGATCATCTGAGATCTGAGGAGCCATCCAGTACAAGAAGAGAATATGATGCAAAGTCCCCTATTGGATCGAACTATCCTTATATCGATCGACGGAAGAAGTTGCCTGATCCTGTTGGGAAAGAAACTGGAATTAGTTTATGGTCAATAATAAAAGACAATATTGGAAAAGATCTTACAAAAGTTTGTCTTCCAGTTTACTTTAATGAACCAATCTCTTCATTACAAAAATGTTTTGAAGATCTGGAGTACTCCCACCTTTTAGATCAGGCATATGAATGCGGGAAAATGGTTAGTTTTTAGTATTTGCAAAAATTTACAATGAAATAATTAATATATAGCTCACTAATTTTTGTAAATTATATTATATATTAGGAAGTTTCATTGTTTGTACTAAATAAATCACATATGTGCACAGGGTGACCGTCTAATGAGGATATTATATGTGGCTGCATTTGCAGTTTCAGGGTATGCAAACACTAGTGGTAGAACTTGCAAACCATTTAATCCATTATTGGGTGAAACATATGAGGCAGATTATCCAGATAAAGGTGTACGCTTTATCTCTCAGAAGGTATAATTGTGTATTTTGTTGTTCATAAAAAAATCGGCAACATCTAGTAATTGAAAAATAAAATGAAAAGCGATATCAATATTTGTAAGGTATTCCTTTTTATCTTAATCTATTTGTTAGGTATTCTAAAAGAGCATGTCACTCAACATTATCAAAATTGAGAATAATAGAAGGTGTTTAATTTTAGTCCATGCAACACATTGTTTTTATTTTTTATAAAAAAGTTAAATTTGGTACTCGATCCTAGGACCAATTAATCTAGAAGACTAATTCTCAGTATCCACTAGCAGAGGTCAAATTGTAGACATAATAAACATCGGTATGGCCTGATCCAACACATGAATTGCTGACATGTTAGGGATTTGAACCTGATATCTAGAGAGAGACACACTTCTATATGTCCCAAGTCATTACAAGACCATCCCCTAGTTTTTTGTTTAAAAAAAAATTAAAGAAGAAAACTAAAAATGTGTACTAAAAGAGACTAAAAGGTCTCCAATTTTACAAGGAGCGCAACCATATTTATCATCAATTTGATCCCTTAATTTTAACTGACTATATTTATCACAATATTGTTGGTTGAAACTGAAATACTTACGCTATTCATTCTAATGTAGGTGAGTCATCACCCTATGGTTGTAGCATGTCACTGTGAGGGTCAAGGCTGGAAATTTTGGGGAGATAGCAATTTAAAAAACAAATTTTGGGGTCGCTCAATTCAACTTGATCCTATTGGTATTTTGACTGTGGAGTTTGATGATGGAGAAGTCTTCTATTGGAGTAAGGTATAACTTTGCTTGACATGATAAGTATATAATGCATAAAAAATGGAGATAATTCACTTTTGAGTATCTATGTTAAGGATGTTGCTAACTTGTTCTCCTAGGGAAGATATTAAAGATCTCAAAAATATAAGTTTTACATTGAAATACAACACTATCACTTTTAAAGAGAGAGTGCTTATTTCATCTACTCTTCACACTAAGTACCATTTTTCTTTTCTCCTATCACGAAAAAGCTTATGGAGCTAAATTCCTTCCATTGTGAATGGTCTGGTTAGCTAACTAATTAATCTTCCATTATCAGGTAACAACATCCATTTACAACCTCATTTTAGGAAAATTGTACTGTGACCATTATGGTACAATGCGGATGGAGGGTAACAGTGAGTATTCATGTAAAATCAAATTCAAGGAGCAATCAATCATTGATAGAAATCCTCACCAGGTACCAATTTCTTATAACTTATTAATATTATTACTTCATAATATGGGGGATGGTTCCCTTGAAATCATAAAACATCTATGTTTTTTATGCTATGAGGTGCACCACACGTTACTTTTTTCTCTCCTATCTTGTTTACGAGGGTCAACCCTGTTGTAAGAGTGCGATATTGTAACATCTATGAACGGACTCTTTGAGACAATTGTAAAACAGTCATTATTGTCGGTTAAATTAATAACGATTTTTCTCGTCCTCCATTTTTTAAAAATGCTACGAGGTTTTCCACTTGTTACTTTTTTACGATACATATATATAATGATATTTTAAAATACACTACATAGTTATAAGATTATAATATGAAACATTATGCATAGTTCATAAACATATTATGTAACTTGTGATATGTAATTTTATGTTTTGTTGTAGATTCATGGCATAGTGGAAGATAAGAAGGGAAAAACAATGGCCACAATATTTGGAAAGTGGGATGAGAGCTTGCATTACATAATTGGAGCTGGAAAAGGAAAAGGGTCAAATGCCTCATCAAAAGGACATATGTTGTGGAAGCGAAACGAAATACCAGAGCAAAAAACAAGATATAACCTTACAGAGTTTGCTATTACGCTAAATGAAATCACACCTGGTCTAAAGGTAATTATTCAGGAAAACTTTTATACTAAACTTACCATATAAAAAATATTTTATGTGCTGACGTTTGGAGTTTCAAACAGGAGAAGTTGCCACCAACAGATTCAAGGTTAAGGCCTGATCAAAGATGTTTGGAGAATGGAGAATATGAAATGGCAAATTCAGAGAAATTGCGGTTGGAACAAAGACAACGACAGGTATACATACAATTCTTACATTGAAAATCCATTAGGTTATGCCATGCACTGAAATTTATAATGTCGGTTAATTTCATCAATTAATGAGAAAGTATGATACAATAATTTGCAGGCACGAAAAATGCAAGAGAAAGGTTGGAAACCAAAGTGGTTTGCCAAAGAAGAAGGCAGTAATAGTTATCGTTATGTTGGTGGATATTGGGAGACTAGAGAAAAGGGAAACTGGGAATCTAGTCCTGATATTTTTGGTCAATTTTCTGCTGATCCTGATCAAGAATCTAACTCAACTCCATGAATTCTCAGTGATTGATTAGATATTCATTAATACTTATTTGAGCATTAAAGAAAATAGTTGATTAAGGCTTGATGTGCATAGATGCATTTAGAGAATGCAATGTTTTTTCTCAATAAAGTAGTTTTTTTTAGCTGCGAGATGCTCAATTAATAGTTGAGTTTTCGATGCAGTTGAATTTGTATGAACATATATGTTGACAAGTGAATATTTTACACCGGATTTTTCAATATAGATGTGTAAAAAGTCTCAAAAATTGCATTTTACACCTTCAATAGGTCAATCTAAAGGCGCAAAAGTCCTAAAATTTATGGAAATTTAATATACGATGTTAGAATTATCATAATCATACCGGTTAGCTAATCCATACAATTCCCAACTGGCTTATTTTTTTATCCCGAGTGGAGTAAAATTGAAGTATTTGGAGGCTTTTCATAATGCAACGAGTTTGAGAAAATTTCAATAACATGGTGAAAAATTGGTTCACGGATGATAAGCCCCCATATTTTTATTTTTTTCGGCCGACAATTATTCCAGATCATATTAACAAATGTAATCAAATGTCATGTGAGTATGTGACACACACACCACTTTTCTCCAATAATCAAAGCATAACTTCCATTTTAGAAAGGATTCAAACTTGTTGTTCCAATTTAGTTGTTGAAGATAACACACTTTTGTATGATGTACCGATTGCGTTGACACAAATGGTTATTTAGGTTTTCCATTCACACAAACTTGTGTTTTAATTTGGTCACTATAAATATTTCGTCAGTTTACATAGAAATCTGACATGAGAAACCTCGGCAGTTAACTACCAAGGTAAATTTCGGTAGTTAACTGCTGAGGAAAACTTTGGAAAAATTTTGAAAAACGCAGGAAAGGCAGCGGCTACTGCAATTTTCCAAAAAAAAAAATCTTTGTTTTTTTTTGTTTTCATTCATTATGGCATTGATGTTTATGCATTAGTTAGTTGTTAATTCATAGTTTTGTCTTGTTTAATTTTAGTAATGGTTGACAACGCGGAAGATGATTCGGGAGAGACAAAACCAAATTTTGTCGAAAAATCCGGAGATGTCAAACCGCCTAAGGTTGAAGCCAAACCAAACATTGATGGAGCTTCCGTCCATGTTGAAGCTTCTAAATATGTTGACTCCGGTGTCCTCCCACTTCAAGCCCATGAAGTTGACACGACTAAGTTTTTTTTCCAGACGACGTTAAATGGAAAGATAGAGAAGACTTGCTTGGGTGGGTACGTCGTCAAGCAAATAAGGTGGGATTTACAATTGTTCAAAGATCAAGCTTGATCAATCCAATGTTGCGACTAGTGTGTGAAAGGAGTGGAGCTCACAAAGTGCCGGAAAAAAAACTGAAGCATGCGTGAACGGGCTCAAGAAAATGTGGGTGCTTGTTCATGGTTAGTGGATATCTTAGTAGGCAACCAAAGGAATGGGGATTGAACATTCTTAATGGAGTTCACAACCATGCGATGAAGCCAGCTTTAGAAGGACACATTCTTGCCGGTAGATTAAAGGAGGACGACAAGAAGATTGTACGTGATTTGACCAAGAACAAGATGCTTTCAAGAAATATTTTGATAATTTGAAGAACAAAAGACCACATTGCATGACAAATATCAAGCAAGTGTACAATGAACGTCAACAAATATGGAAGACAAATAGAGGTGACAAGACGGCGTTGCAATATCTAATCTTGAAGTTGGGGGATCATAACTATACTTATTTCTCAAGAAAACAAAGTGAAAGTACTACAATTGAAGATATATTTTGGGCTCATTTAACATCTGTTAAGTTGTTTAACAATTTTCCAACGATTTTGGTTATGGACTCCACCTACAAAACCAACATGTACAAGATGTCAATGTTTGAGGTAGTTGGGGTCACCTCGACCGATTTGACATATTCGGCTGGGTTTGGATTGGTGACACATGAGAAAGAGGAAAACTTTGTTTGGGTTTTAAAAATGTTGTGTAAACTTCTTACATCAAAGATGAATATGCCTAAGGTGATTGTGACTGACAGAGATATGTCTTTGATGAAAGCGGTTGGAAATGTTTTCTCTGAAAGTTATGCAATGAATTGTTACTTCCATGCACAAGCAAATGTTAAACAAAGGTGCATCTTAGATCATAAATATCCTTTGGGAAAAAAGGATGGGAAAGAGGTGAAACCTCGCGATGTTGTGAACAAGATAATGAGGGCATGGAAAGCTATGGTTGAATCGCCCACTCAAGAGTTATATACAAATGCTTTAGTGGAGTTCCAAGATGCATGTAGTGATTTCCCACTTTTCCTAAAGTATGCCATGACCACCTTGAATGAAGTGGAGGAGAAAATAGTGAGGGCATGGACAAACCATGTGTTGCATCTTGGTTGCAGAACCACCAACAGGGTAAAATCGGCTCATGTTGTAGTAAAGAAATATTTGGACAATAGTGTGGGTGATTTGGGTACTTGTTGGAAGAAAATACATGACATGTTGGTTCTTCAGTTCACTGCAATACACACAACATTTGGTCAGAGTGTTACCGTATTGGAACATAGATTCAAAGATGTCACTTTGTACTCCGGTTTAGGTGGTCATGTGTCTAGATGGGTTTTGGACAACATTGCTTTGGAAGAGTCATGTTGTAGGGAAACATTGTGCATGGACAAGGAAATTTGTGGTTGTGTTCAAAGGACATCTTACGGGCTACCATGTGCATGCGAAATTGCTACTAAAATCCTTAAAGACAAGCCAATTTTATTGGATGAGATACATCATCATTGACATAGGTTACGTATGGGCGAAGAAAGTGATGACCATGGTTTTTCTGTCGATGAAGAGTGGAACGGTATTCAAGAACGTCTCAAGAAAGTTCCTTATGAAATGAAGCTTTAAATCAAAGAGGTTTTGCGGCAGTTGGCATTTGCTGAAACCACCATGATGTCTCCACCACCACGAAAAGTATCAACCAAGGGATCCAAGAAAAAAGTGGACATTGCGAGGTCTAAAGAAAAAATTACATCGACTAGTCGAATCCCTTCTTCGTGGGAGGTTGTTGATTCCCAAAATCCGAATAGTCAACCGTCACCATCAACAACAACTTCATCATTTAAAAGAAAAAGAGGTGCTCGTCTTGGTAAAACATCACTTTCCCCACTTCCACCACCTACTCGGTATCCAAAGCCTAAAGCTATTTCGGTTATGACGCCTATTGATTATATGTCACGCTTCATGCTTCCATTTATTGAAAAAGTGGTGGATGTTATAGACGATGGACATTGTGGATTTCAGGCTATAGTCGAGTTCATGGGATTGACCGAACAAAGTCATATCATGATTCGTACACATCTTATTCAAGAGTTGAAAGATCATAGAGATGATTATGTTGAAGTATATGCGGGTGAGGATCGTTATAACTACATTTTAAATGGCTTACATCCTCCTGCAAATATGAAAGGTTGTGCACATCTTGTTGATAAGTGGTTGACTTTTCCGGACATGCGACACATTGTTACTAATTATTACAAAAGGTGTGTGGTCGTGTTGACAAATCTTGAAATTGGAAAATCGAAATTTTTTTCCCACTAAGAGGGTCATCACCGTCGGGTAAGCAAAAAACTCCCATCACGTGCCTTGGGGTAATTCCGAATCATTTCGTGCTTATTTTTTTGAAGGATGGTTGTCCACTACCTCCATCATCTACGGAGTGGCACAATCACAAGAATGAAGATGCGGTGACTTGGGAAGATGAGTATTTGGATCAACATGAGTTGTTCTGAAAGCTCATGATTATTGAAAGTCGAAACAAATTGCCGCAACCACAAAAAGAGTCAAACAAAACAACACCTATTTTGTTGGACACTCCCGAAAAACCAAAGCAACAATTTGAAGTTATTGCGCAAGATGAGGAAGATTCTATTTCACTTGATCTTCCCCAATCACTTGGTCTTTAATGAGTACTTTTTTTGTTGGTGTTAGTCCTTTTTTTGGGTAGAAATCACACCGACGTGTATTTTGGGGTCGAAATTGTAACGCCAATTTTTTGTGGCCAATATATAAGTAACATTATGTAATTTATATAAATATACGATAATATGACTTTTATGTGGTGAAACTAGTGCATACTTATTTCTTCCTTGTTAATGTTTACACATTTATGTTTACGCATTTTATCTACATACGTTTCGTTTAATTACGTCCTAATGTATGACTTTTTTTCATAAAGCTTATGTGAAGTGAAACATGTGAGGTTGCAAAAATTGAAGGCCGTGTTAGGTACTCCACTTTTAAAAAGACAATTAAGGTTATGATAACGCCGATTGACTCTCGATGATTTGAAGACACAACTTAACAATTTTGAGCATCTTGGTGAAAATCAATATACACGTCACTTATTTGGTCAGATGTCATACATAGACCTAGGAGAAAATAAATATGAATACGCATGGAAAACGGCAAGCTACATGCCTTGGCTTATTCGCGACGATAGCGACGTCGGATTTATGTTTCGGAACATGGTGGAAAATAATATATTGTATATGTATGTTTGTTCCATATACAATTGCGTTTTAATGTGTTGTTTAATTTAATGATATGTCATGTGTTGTTTAATTATGGACACTATGTAACGTTTTGAAGAATTTCAAATTTTTGTGTACTTTGAACCAAATGTCGGTTTGTTTTAATTATGGACAATTGTAAAAGATAATGTATTTTTCTTGTTTATGACTGAGTACAAATGTTGTACGACTAATGTTGCCTCTGGAAATGCTCTGGATGAATTACAGGTAAAAACTGGCCTAAAATTGGCTAAGTTGAGTTATGCAGAACCCACTGTCTGCATAATTGATTTCCTTGGCAGTTAACTGCCGATGGAAACGTCTACTGTTAACTACCGAGAAAAACCTCAGCTGTTAACTTCAATCGGTTTTTGAATTCCTCGACAATTAATTGCCGAAGGACATTTTCGTATTTTACATGTGTGTTTCAGCCTTATGATATGTGTGAACAACACCTTTCATATATTTATCATGAAAACTCTAAGAGGTAGTGAATACTGGATACCAACAATTTTGTATTAATTGTTAAACAATAACAACAAATCATATTGCATTCACATTATAAAGTTTTACACTGTGTCTAATTTTATTTTAGATTAGCGTGCGTTTGACCCTATTTATTTTCCATTTCTCTTCTACTTCTAAGGAGAGTTGAGACCAAACACAATTTTGATAAAGCTCTTAATTAAAAATGTATCTTTTTTATAAGGAAGGAAATCAAATAGAAGTGACATTCAAAATAAGTTGTTAAAATGAACTTTTGGACAACTTTTTGAGAACTAATTCTCGGCAGTCCAGCCTTCGAATCTCATATGTGCCATTTTTTATTTTATTATATTATTTATTTGCCCAAATCTCACATGCTTCATGCTTGCGTTTCGTTTTATTGGATTTTTTTTTATTTGAGTTGCTAGATATATTTTTTTTTGTCTGAAGGATGAAGCTGCATATTCATTGCGTTTTATTTTTTTGAAAGGACATTGCGTTTTATTAAAAGCAATATTATCTTTTTTTTTTAAAGATTAAAAGCAATATTATCATTTTGTTTATTAAGACATATGTTGCATTTTACTTACATATTTATCATGATCAAACAACATTGATAGAATGACAGGGGTTGTCTAATTTTAAGGTGATTGAAAAGAAAAATAAAAATCAGTAGGAATAGAAAGAAAAAAATCACTCACTACTGATAAAATGAGTTGGTTAAAATAATTTTAACATGATGATTTTATGCATTTGGATTTATTTATGAATGTTAGTTTTTAGTACCAATTAAAATATTAGTTGCTCTTAATAACTTATTACTTTTTAAAATATATTGCAATTAAGGCTACTAAAGAAACTCCTTTACGTAAAACTCAAAATTTAATAAAAGCAAAGTTGAATATTCCACGGAATCGCAATTAAGTTTAAAAAAATAATAAATACTAAACAACTTCAACTTTAACTTTAAAGTTCAAATTTTCAACTTTATTCTCAAAGTAACTTTTAAACTTCAAAAAAGTAGGGCAAAAACACACTAACTTAACTATGGTTTTTTGTCGTTATAAATTTTAATTTTAGTTTCTTTAAAAAAATTGTTGACTTTTAATTATTAAAAAGTTTTCTATCACCACTTTCAAGAAAACTGCTCTTTATCCAAACATTTTTGCTCATTCCCAAGTGAAATGACCATATTGCCCCTGTGTGAGTTAACTCACGCAGCGTGAGTTAACTCAACTCACGCCAGTTTTAAACATTCCAAAAGCTATGAATTATTTTATACTTCTCTACCATGAAATTGGGTTTTATACTGTATGCTATTAAAGATTGTCACCTTAATTGCAGAGGGAATTGAAAATCCTCTAAAATCCATAGCCACATAACAAAGGAAAGATGATTAATTTTAAGGTCTATAGGTAATCGAAAATTAGGAATTTATGGAGGTTTCAATAGAACATTATCAATATTAAAGTTCAATTTGTTGAACAACTTCAAACATTTAACAAAGAAGAGTAAGAACCACGGATTCCTTGGCATCTTATAAGCCTCAATTTCTTAAGATTTTTCCATCTCTTCCATATCCAACCAATTGCACAATAATCTCCACGGATACCATCAAAACATGGACTTTCCAAATGAAAACAATATACCAGGGACCTCAATTGGATACAAGAGTTTGACAAAGAAATTATTGAAGAGAGAGTGAAATGACCGATCAAGAATTTGAGAGAGAAATTTGGAAGAAGAACTTGAGGAAATTGCATATGGAAGAAGGGGTGTTGTTGGGGTAGAAGATGAAAGAAGGGTGATAGACAAAATGAATTATTTTAATTATAAAAGAAGGTGGCAGTGATAAAGTGAAATGAAATAATGTGGAATGTATAAAACTAGTGTGAGTTAACTCACGCCTAGTTTAACACTAGCGTGACTTAAGTCACGCAACTTTTTGTACTAGAGTAACTTAACTTACGTAGGGGTAAAATGATCTTTTTCTTTAGGAATGAGCAAAAACGTTTGAATAAAGTGCAGCTCTCCACTTTCAATATTCTTAATAACAACAATAACAAAAAGTTTTATTTCTTTTCAAATCACTCTTAATAATAAAAATAACAACTACTACAACATTAACAATTTAAAAAGAAATTGCACCTCTCAGGAGAAGGACAAACATCTTAGAGGATAAACAAGTACTAGTACTACATGAACTAAAACAGCAAAGAATCTTTTACTTCTGTCCAAAATGATACAATAGCAATGGTCCCCCTAACCCCAACTCCCTAGGCATGGCTCAAACTGAATTTAACTCATCATCTTGGAATTTCATTGCATACCTTGGATTGTGTACCTGGTACATTCCCCACAACTGAAAAATATTGGGGCTAGATTTTCTCATGTCATCATCTTAACAGCGACAATATCCTCATTCAAACAATAAAAATATGTACATACATACGTAAGATTATTATAATTAATTAACAAAAAAATATACATGCATATACATACATAGTTCCAGTCGTTATTCACCACTCAAGAGCACACGAGTGTATGAACCATGCATAAATAGAAAAAAAAGACCCGACCCGTGACTGAAACGGGAAAGAATCCAATTATCCAAATGCACCCGTGTATACGCTAGTTTTTGTCGCGATTGAGTCTATCCCAAAGGGACGCGCACTTTCTCCTTGCGAAACCTACGCGCTTCTTTTCAAGATCATATTCAACTTCAAACCCTTGCTGTTGATAATTCCCAAGTACTCCCCCGGGCCCACCACTCATTTCAGCTTCATCTCCACCGTTCATCAACATCAAACACCCCACTCTTTCTTTCCTCCTCACGCCATCCCCACCGTCCAAAAACTCGTAAAAATAATTCTTCCTGGGCAACACCACACTCGAATTCACCCCAACAAAACGCAATGTCACCGCTGGCACTATCGCCGCCGTGCCCAAATAATAACACGGCGAAAGCCCAGTTTTCTGTTCAATCTCAGGCGCTCTCTGGTTAACTTTCCCAGCACGACGGTCAAACGCCTCCACCACCGAGTTATGAAATTTCTCTGGTAACATTGTAAACGTCGTGCCGGAATCAACAACTACACCACCGTCACCTTTCTTATTCACCCTCCGTAAAATTTTCGGTGCTGGAATCATCTTTTTCCCGACGGAGATTCCTTTCAAGCCAACAGAGTAAAAATAAGGATGTTTTGGATTTTCAAGCATTGAAGTATAAACAAATTCAACAACTTCATCACCATTGCTCTGTTTTTCATCATTGTAACGACCTAATATGAGTGGACTTGGTTTTCGAACTCGTACCGAACGAAAAGAATGAGAAACTAAGCAATAAGAAAAACGGTTTCCAAGCTGAGGAGAATGAGTAGCTAACTGAGCTGGGAGAGAAAGTAATCCACGACCAAACCCAGCGACTCCGGTAGGTTCGGAGAAAGTTGTATGAGCACAACCGAATGTGAAGTTTGTAAGTTGGAGAGAAGAAATAGAAAGTGTATCATGATAGAGAGAAGCTACTAAGCTTCCATCGCCGTAAGCATAGTAGAATGGTGGACAGTGAAATGAACCGCAATCTTTGGTTTCAATGGAGTCTAAAGGGCAATGAGCCATTATGCAGAGGTCGGAAGAGGGGGTGGAACTGTGTGCTACAGAGCATGCATGGGAGTTGCATGAAATCGGGGTGCTGTGGGAGATGTTGGTAGGGGGAGAAGGATTAGAGGTAAGGTTGGGTTTGAATTCGCAGAGGATGCAGTTGAAAGGTGTGCATGGGAACCAAACAAGGTCGCTTCCTGTGTCCATGTAGAGAGTTATGGGTTGGGAGTGGGGACCGAGGGTGAAGGAGAGAGTGTAGTCGGAACCTGGTGAGAGTGGGAGAGAGAGTTGGTTGTGGTGGTGGTGTTTGTGGCGGTGGAAACGTGATAAGGAATGAGTTGAGGTGGATTTAAGGAGGTGGTGGGTTGTGTTGAATTGTGTTTTGGAAAGTGAGTGTGTTAGAGGTAATAGTAGCATTTGAGATGAAGAATGTGAAATGAAGAGTGTGATGAGGAGGAGAAGTAACAGGGGAGAAGCCATTTGGTTAAGCATGGTATTTGGTTTTTTTGTGTTGGAACTTGAAGACAGAGAGGAGAAGAGTTTTTGAATTTGTAGATGGAGTGATGTGTGATGATGTGAGTGAGAATGAGAGTGTTTTGTTTGTTCTTTATAAAGGGGAAAAAAAGGAGAGTGAGGCACTAGGTTTTAAAGTTTCCAGCTGGTGGTGCATTTGTAACCTTGTGGGCGCATCCTCACACGTGTACAGAATATCCATACAAAATTGAGTTGGAAAATGCAATGCAGGATGCAACCATTCTCTATCATATACTCTAGTAAAAATAGTAGTACAAGGATTAAAAGATTGCATGAATTTAATATACCGTGGGTTTAAACTTGTAATTTTTTAGGTATTTAGTGTGTGTGCTTCTTTGAAGGAAAAAAAAAATTAATAGGTGGTTTACAAATAAGATTTTGGTAATTTGTGGTTAAGGTCATTTGCAAGTAAGAGTCTAATATTGCAATGGAGGACTTTATGCATAATCTGACATTTGTATTAGCATTTAAAAGATCGTGAAATTCTACTTCTAAAAAAACATCGTCTATTTTTGTTAGAAATCCAATCTTGAGCATGCAATAACATTTAAATTTTTTAGGAAGAGTTTGTCGTCTATTTGAGTCTTAGAAAACTCGAATGATTAGTCTCCGCCAGTTGCACGCGGAGGATACCCGGTTTACACAAAAAAATAAATTATTAATATGTCTCAAAACTCAGGTTATGTTTGTTTTCACATCGATCATATCACAATTTCAATCATAAATTGAAGATTGTGAACTTCTACTTCTAAAGAACATCGTCAATTTTCGTTAGAATATCCGATATTTTTTAAGCATTGATGCATCATGGACCACTTGATAAGTGATTCACTCATTAAAGTGGTCTACAACAAATCCCAAAGGTTAATTGCTTCTGAAGAAACAAAGTGCAAATCATCATATTTGATAAAAGAGAGAGTACAAATCATACATTGTAGACTGAACCGCAACCTAGTGGACGGGACTCTAGTCCTTCTAATTAATATGTTTTCTAAACTTGGCGTTTGCTAGGGTGAGAGACCTTGATAGCTTCCAAGATTGTTATGATGCACAACCAACATCTTATCAATTTCCATTCTCACTTCTCTTTCTCTTTCTTCAACTATTTTAGACTTTTAGTTTTCCAGAACAGCTCGTTCTCTCTCCTTGCGATAATCAATGCAATCGGTTGTGAAAATTGACAAGGAATTGGAAAACAAAGGAAGGGGATTTGTCCAATTCAAGATTAATAATGAAAGGAAATTGTAAAAGAAAAAATTGATAAGTTTGCTCACTAACTTGTTCCTTTATTAATATCCAAACAATGGATTTTATGTTTGTTCAATAATTTGTTTGCATCTTCTGCGGAAAAAAAAATGGCGTTTGCTTGCGGTTTCTAAAAGCCCCAAAATGTAGTTGAGACGTTTGAAAGATATGTGAAGCTTTTGAAAAATCATAATTTATCACTAAATTTCATTCTTTTTTCTTTCTTAAACTATTAAAACTTGAATCTTTAACACTTAAATTGGTTAAATAAATCAATTGTTTTTTAAAAATTATCTTAAAAGATTATATGAATTCAATCTGTAGCACCCAATAAAAAGATTGAAATGAACTCTATCGCAAAGCCTGTCAATTCAAAATCATGCACCGCTTAGTTAAAATCAAGATCTTTTTATTCGGCCCATTAATCTATCATGGAACCGCGTTGGTATTTCAAAGAAAAATATATTGGTTTTAATGGCAGAGCTTTAGATCAACGGAAGACATGTTTGACCAAGTTTATATGTCAACTCTGTTTGAAACTCATGTTGCTACCAATCTGTATTTTTGGGTGAGAAACGGAGAAGGAAGATTGGAGATGGAGAAGAGAGCACAAAGTGAAAACTAAAAAATATCTGGTGTTGTTGGTGTATGTTAACAGTTATAGAACTTTAATATTCGACCTTTAAAAGTTATTTTTTTCACTTGCTCATGGTGGAAGACCTATCAAGCTCTCCCACCCTAGCCTGAGCCTCTAAACTTATAATTATTATGCTTACTTGAGTTGTAGGCCAGGACCCAAAATAAGATAAATACAATATTGGTTGTGCAGCTAAGCTAGCATTGACAATTCAGAAGCTCTTACACGTTTATCCGACTCTTATTGAGACCAATTCTGTCGTTTGAAAGTTCTTTTAAGTCACATAATAAATTTTGTGGACCTGGACCAAATCATTTTTGTGTTGTTTGCTCGATCATTTCATTCTTTTGTTTGTATATGAAAATTATCACACCTGATATAAGACGTTTAATCTACTAAATTTGAGACTATGCTTCAACCTGTGCTTATGTTTTTTACTTCTCAATCATAGAATTTGACAAACTTCGGCACTAGTATTGTTTTTCTTTTTGTTTTGTTTATTCATGTTCTCTTTCTTGTGAATTCAAATTGTTTTACTTTTTGTTTTGTTTATCCACCTTCTCTTCCTTGCGAGTTCAAAACCTGTCATAGTCCTTGCTTTCAACCCTTTTTTGTGTGGAAATGGTAGTTAAATTTTGGTGCTAAAAGGCTTGGCTAACTGCCATTACAAAATATATTGTGCATGTTTAACCAAATAGCAAAGCTGTTGATTAGGGGACCCCAATTTCAAGCCCACCGATATTGTCTATAGAGTTTTTGATCTCAAGTTGTCAGTTCATATACGTTTCTAAAACAATTTCTCCTAATTCTAACCTTATGGTTTTCACTTTTTATAAATCATCAACCAAAAAGAAGTTAGATATTGTGATACAGAAGAATATTGCCATAACTTCCATATCCTTTTGAAAGTCCTATGAATAGAGTATTTTATATTAACTAATTCACATGGAGTGGAGTCATATTACTCTTAGAACTGATATTGATAAAGATGTTAATAGGGAAGCTCTCATTGAAGGGACCAATCTTAAGCCAAGCGATAAGTGTAAGGAGATATTAGAGCAGTTAAAGATAAATATTCCTTATCTTGAAAGGTTGATAATTGAACTGCATGATGAGCAATTTGTTAGATTTCTTATAATTTTTAAGAAATTGTATATCAACATTTCTTTTGCTTAAATTATTGCTCAAATGTCTAATTATGATAATCTGTTAAAAGAAATTTATTTCTAACCTAAAAAAAATAAATTAGAGTATTTTTAGATTGTTGACTGATGAATGCTTTGATGCAAAAATTGCCGGCTAACTCCTAAGCCTAAAGACTTAGGTAGTTTTACTATCTGATGTAATATTAGTTTTTTTTTTATTTGTAGGTGATGCCCAAAACAAATTTTAATATATGAGGTTGTTTTAGTTTGTATGTGAGACCTTTTTGTTTATAAAATCTAATGAAAAATATTTTTTGTTGAGAGGCCTAAAGTAAAGATTTTAGTAGCCTTATCCTTGAGTCATCCCTTAATAAGACACTCTCTACTTTGGAAGATAATAACAACTTAGCTCCAGAGAGTAACCTTCGTATTCGCATATAATTTGAAGTTACAAAGTTTAGCAGACCCCACTATGACATACTTTAACGAAATGAGTGTACTTTGTGATGATTTAAGGACAATCTCCGCCTTCCCTCTTCTTTTAGGATAAAACAATAGAGAGATGAAGATAAAAAGTAGGGTTAATAGGTCTTTACCCCCTGTAAAATAAGTCATTTCAAGTTTTCCCCCTGTAAAATATTTTTTTTGATTTACCCCCTGTAAAATATTTTTGTTTTGATTTACCCCCCTAATAGGTCAAACAAAAACCAATTTTATTTTTTTTTCCAAGAAATTTTCGTTTTTGTTTGGCCTATTAAGGGGGTAAATCAAAA
>Ga0228710_1004648_pt1 | contig 21620 bp, 10 predicted proteins | sample MedpolnodulmetaG_FD_177995 | JGI IMG/M metagenome (GOLD analysis project Ga0228710, IMG submission 177995) | Root nodule microbial communities from Medicago polymorpha collected in Santa Monica, California, United States - pink nodules | ecosystem: Host-associated > Plants > Roots > Nodule...
GTGGTTTCTTTTCTCTGACTTCTATTTCTTAACCTCCCACTTCCTTATTTAATTCATATTAATTCCACTTAATTCCTCTATTCCTTCTAATTCTATTTTCAGCCCTTAATTCTAATTATTCTAATTCCTACCCTTATTCTTACAGATAACAAATAAATCCATTTAAATAAACATCAACAAATCACATAAATAAAATAATTCAATTAAATAAACTCTATATTTAATAAAATAAATAAAAACAACTAGGGCGTTACAAAGAAAGTCTCTCCTCTCTCTTTGGTACTCTTCATGGAGTAATGGCTAAGTCTTAGACATAGTTTTCTTCCTTTATCTTTCTCTTTCTCTTCATGTACTAAGAACATCAATTTTAATTGGATTCTCAACTATCAATTTTACATTTGAATTTATAATCCAATTACATTTACATAAATGATAACTAGACACATAAATTTAGCCACAAATACGACACTAGGGGCAAAATCATAATTTCCATTAAAAAGCATGGGGAAAGTTGGTTTTTCAGCAGAAACTGAGGGAGTATTTTCGTGAATTTGCATTCAATTTCTTTCTCTCTCTAAACATTCTCATTGTCTTCTCCGATCCACCCTATGTTCTCGCCACCACGGTATCTTCTCCAATCCACCATGTGTTCCACTACCATGTCGTCTTCTCGTTCTATAGATCAGGTCACAAGAGAGAAATTTGCATAGGAGAGAGATCTGTAAAAGAGAGATGCAGAGAAGTGTGAAAACATGAGAGAGATGGGAGATGACGACGGCCGATCGTTGTGGGTTTGCGGAGAAGAGAGAAATGGAGATTTGATTTGCAAACGAGTATGGATGGTCGTCGACGGAGTTGAAGAGATGGATGGAGTCGACGACAGTGGCTGGTGGCCAGAAGGATGTGTTCGAGAATTGCAGAGACGGCACAAGAGATGATGACTTGCAAAGACGGTGTTGGCTGTTGGGATGGTAACTCATAGTTGAAAAGAAGACAGTCTGAGTTGCAGGGAAAAGATTAAAAAAAAAAAGTATAAATGAATGAGGATGTACGGTGTCGTATTTTTGTCCAAAAACTTGTGTCTAGTTATCATTTCTGTTACATTTATCCAATTATCATATTCTCAATTTTGAGAACCCTTACAATGTATAAGTATATTAATCCTATTGTAGTTGAATTGTTCATACTATAATTTAATTTAACTGATTTTTTGATAAAAGGTTGAAATAATAGTAATATTATATTGTTACATGCAAATTTCAAATTATATTTTGAGGGGAAAAAATGTCACTCATTGTTCGAACCTAATGGAAATTGTTAAAGACCAAGGTAGTTTTAATGCCAAAGTAAATCATCAAAATTTCTCGTAAGAATTCATTCGAAGATGTCAGAAGAAGAAAAGGGTCCAAGAAGTCTCAAGTCAACTGACATTAATTCGAGAGCACCAAATATTTAAATTTGTAAGAAGAAACTTACATAAGTTGTTTTTGAAGGTCAGAAGAGATTTGACGTACATGCATTGGAGCAGTTAATTTATTTATTTATTCTTTATAAACCGTAAACTAAAACTCTATGCAAAAGAGTTCATTTTCATTCGACAAACTACGTCTGCTATAAACACACTTGTCCTCACATGGTAATACTCTTATCGACAACACTGAAAAAACAATGCATGAAACTCATCTACAATATATAGTTTTCCAATTCTGTACACCCACACCTTTGTTTTTCCTTTTTATGTTATTCAGAAACCTGACGTCCCTTTGATTCACGACTATACACTTGTTAGCTTTAAACCTATCAACTTAAAACCCCCTTAAGGATCCAACTCGAGTCCAAAATTGATCTCTTGAGTTGTTGGATTGAAATATATTCGAATCAACATATACACAAGATAAAATTGTACTCCCTTCGTTTCACAATGAGTGTCGTTTTAGCAAAAAAAAATATTTCAAAATGAATACTCTAACTTTAATTTTTTTCTTTCAACTTTACCCTCAATAAATACTCCAACTTTTCTCTTACACAATTTTTAATGCAACTTTAAGTTTGTCTTTTTCTTATAAAGTAAGGGCAGTTTAGTAAAAGTGTTATATCTAATGATTATTTTATTTCATTTCTTAATATGTGTCAAAACCTTAAATGATACTCATTGTGAGACGGAGGGGGTAACTAAAACAGTTTAAAAGATCAACCCAAAGTCATGTATCTCTTTTATATGTAGGTATAGATTAAGCGCAATAGAAAAAATGATCAAACAAACATGTTTGTGTCTGTTTTTACACTAGTGTTATAATGTATAATAAAAACTATTAGAAAAAGGACTATACCATCATTGTAAGCTTGTTTTACTCTAAGGTTCAATAAGAATGAAACATTTGTTGGTTGTTTTAAAATGTCAAAACATGCATATATAGGGGGTGTTCAAATCCAAACCGATCCAAAATAAAACCGCAAACCGATCCAAAAAACGTAAAAAACCGAATATTTTTGGATGCGTTAGGACGTTGTTTTTTAAAAACCGCTAGGATCGGATTGGATTTCGGATCACTTTCTCAAAACCGATCCAAACCGAACGAACCGCAAAAATAAATATTAATACATTTATTCTATTATTCGTATTATATATTGCATTATTATGTTGCTAGTTGGTTTTTAATCTTATATATTGCACTAATTTAATATTATATATTAGTATTATATATGTTTAAAAAATAATCGATAATTTTCATACTATAATTTTAATTTTTTACTATATTTTCCACCAAATCTATTATTTTACCGTGTTTGTGTAATATCAATATTAATAAAACATTATATTCTTAGGAAAAAGCAAATAAAAAAAATATAATTTGCATTTTGGATATCCAAAAACTGATCCAAATTAAACCGCATATATTTGGATCGGATCGGTTCAGATTTTTTTAGAACAGTCATTCAAACCAAACCGAACCACATGTGATTTTTATTTTGGATCAGATGACATTTTTCCTCAAAACCGATCCAAATCGCATCGTGAACACCTCTATGCATACACACATGATTTCTTATTAGATAGTAGTGTAAGACTATTTTACAACGTCATTGAATATCCATTATACTCTCAAATTAATAACAAAGTTATTACAAAAAAAATGGAGAAATTAAGATACACACTAACATCACAAAATAATTTTACTGACCGTGTATATATATTAAACTCAAAAACATTATTAATATACAAAAATTTTACATATGCACACACTAACGTGATAAAACATTATTAGATGCATGTGCAAAAATTTTATACATTAACCGTATATATAATTTAAAGTCAAAAGTGAAAAGCGAGGATGTATTGTAAATAAATGGAGACTATAGATAGCAATTAGGTATTTGTTGAGGAAAAGTTAGAAGAGTGATTATTGGGCTAAACCTACTACAAGCCCAAAACCCGAACAAGACCAGTTGAACAAAACGACACTATATATGCCTCTAGGGTTTTGGCATTTCATTCCAGAGTGCTTCAAACACAGAAACGCCGTAGAGGTAGAGTGTGTGAGTTTCCCCACAGTATCAAAAAATGAAGACCATCCTCTCCTCCGAAACCATGAACATTCCTGACGGCGTTAGCATCAAGGTTAACGCTAAGGTCATCGAAGTCGAAGGACCTCGCGGGAAGCTTGTTCGTGATTTCAAGCATCTTAACCTCGATTTTGATCTCATCACCGATGAAGAAGGCAAGAAGAAGCTCAAGATCGATGCCTGGTTTGGTTCCCGGAAAACCTCCGCCGCCATCAGAACTGCTCTCAGCCACGTTGAGAATCTCATCACCGGTGTCACCAAGGGTTTCCGCTACAAGATGAGGTTTGTGTATGCTCATTTCCCTATCAACGCTAGCATCACCAATGACAGCAAGTCGATTGAGATCCGAAACTTTCTTGGCGAGAAGAAGGTATTCAATTTGTTTTTCGTAATCGTATTTTTATATCTTAAATCTTCAATTTTAGGTTTGATAACCCTAGTTTCACTCTAATTTGTGATCTGTTGTTTTCTGCAATTTTAGGTTTGATAACCCTAGTTTTAATCTAATATATAATCTGTAATTAGAACATATTGATATAATTTTCGTATATTACACATGAAACATTATTGTTTATTAATTAAACTGTGTTTTTTTTGTAATAAAAAAATTATTTAGTTTTCCATTTTTATTTTTTTATTCTGGTGATTGAAAATAAGTTAATTCTTTTATTTTGGTGATTAAAAATGAGTTAATTTCTTTTACTTTGGTAATTAAAAATGAGATATTGTCTAATTTATTTGGTTATCTGGTTTAGTTATGTGTGATTTACTAGTTTGTGAATTTGCGGTATTGAATCGAATTATGTTGATGTATTAGGTGAGGAAAGTGGATTTGCTTGATGGAGTTTCAATTGTCCGATCTGAGAAGGTGAAGGATGAGGTTGTTTTGGATGGAAATGACATTGAACTTGTTTCTAGGTCTTGTGCTCTTATTAACCAGGTACACCCTTTTACATGGTCCATGAACATGCTTTATTATTGTACATTGTGCTGTGCTCTTTGTATAGGTTTCTGAATGGTATTGTTTTGTGTTTTGGAACAGAAATGCCATGTTAAGAAGAAGGATATCAGGAAGTTTCTTGATGGTATTTATGTTAGTGAGAAGGGATCGGTGGTAACTGAAGAATAGATGGTGATGCTCAAAATAAGCATATCTTTTTGTAGTTTAATTCAAGTTTCTCTTGTTCTTGGATTGGTTACTGTTTTGTGGCGATTACTTAGACCTCTTTTACATTTGTTTGTTGAGTTTGGAATTTTTGGTTATCTTGGTTTTCTTCATTGGAATATCTTGCTTAAAATTATTTAAGGTTCTTATTTAAATTACTGCTTGTATGTGTTTTATGCTCGTTAAATTATTGGTTGATGTGCTTTATGCTTCTTAGATACTCTGTCTTTCACCTCTTATTACCCATCTTTTGCGGATTTTTTTAAAGCGTGGAACATGTTAATGATTGAATTGAATTATTCAGTGGTTAAATAATGCACTGAATGGTTCTTTCAGCTATTTGATTCAATGTGATGAAAATTTTCAAAGTAAAAAACTATATTGCAGCTTCAGGGAGATTGGAATGTGAATATCAATATTCTGTATGTTTGAAATGATTGGAAAGCTCAAATTTTGCAAGTATGAGTATGGTTATTTATTTTGTACTATTCAATCGTCAATTTTGTTTGTGATACTGTATTTCATGTGTTACCTTGAATGCATGGGATAAATCGGCTATAAACATCGTGTTTAACATCAACGGATGGGCGACTTTAGAGTATTTGCCCATCAAATTGCCCATCAAATGAAACTTTTAAGCACATCTTTCTAGCCCAGTTAAATACCTTCATTAGCCTAGCCTTAAATTAACCTCTCATAAGCTTTTTTTCATCATTTCTCTAATATACCTTATAAGATCAAACCTAGAGCACATACAGAAAAAATTAATGTACCCAGTTTAATGTTATTTTTAAACATAAATGCTTATTACTTGGACACAATTAGCATTTGCTCGTTGAGTATGGAACTTTTTTCCATCATGGTTTTCTCTTTTGGTATTTATACTTGGTCTCAGTATTCTTATAGCCCATTTGTCATGTTTTGAATGTCTAATGTGAAGAACATGTTGATGACTGAATTATTATTCAGTGGCTTTCTGAATGGGTAAACTCGGGTATTTGATTGATTGAAGTATATTTTCAAAATAAAAAACTCTACCAAAAATAAAGGTACTAAAAAAGGATGTCTATTGGTTCCATATTATGCATGAGTCTGGTTATTTACTTGATAAGTATTTCAACTGTCAATTTGTATCCATAACATCAGCGCTTGCATCTTTAATTTTTGAAGGAATAATTTTAAAATTTGGGGTCTTTAAACATTGTCTGGAGAACACTCATTAGCAATTAAGCACATCTATCAATGGCAGTAAACGCCTATATTTAGCCTCTTTTTTTTGTTGAGGAATAGAATCTCTGAAATTTGTGGTGAAACCTTGAAAACAAAGATATCATTTATCTTTATTCTTGACCTAGGTTGTTCCACTGAAGCTCAATCATGTAGTCCCTAATATGGCCATTTTGCTACGCATGATTGTTTTCCATTCCACCACTTGTTTCCTTTATAGCCCTCAATATCTTAATGTCACCTTCTATGATAAATCAAATTCTTTACGAGTAACCAAAAAATTCTTTTCGAGTAACCAAAAACCTCAGTGTACGCTTGAACAAGCCAGATAATCTTAATCTTACTTGAAAGTTTCGCAAGTTTTGAATCCCCCAATTATGCAATGAAACATATTGATTACGAAGCTTCTTTATATTCACTTAACCCACAATAAATCTTTCATGCTATAAGTATGAGCCAAGAATTGTTCAGTTCAATTCAATTTAAACCCACTTGGGTTGGCTTAGAAGTATTGGCTTGGGACCCGAGAGTGTGCTCCTCCTTGAGGTCTCAGGTTCGATTCTCCCTAGTGCCAATTTAGGTGGACTAGTTTTACCTTCTTAAGAAAAAAAAGAATTGTTCAATTTATTTCTAAACATTGTCATTGTGATGATCATCATTCGTATTATGTAATGGTCGAACTATGACGTCTTTGGTGTGACAGAAACTGAGATGTGCACTTGGTACATTTCTTCGTATAGAGGCTAAGGTGGTGGTGGATTGGATGATTAATGTTGCTCATTCTTACCCTCTTGGAGCTCAATTTGTTCATTACATTCCTTCGGAGAGAGCTCAACTGCTGCATGATGCTATGGGGCTTGATACCCTGCGTAGAGTTATAGTTTAGCGTCTTGCTTTGGGTTAAAAGGTCCTCATTTGCATTAAAAAAACTATAATGTGACGTGTACAAGAGACATTTTTTAAATATTCATAAATTTGTAAAATAGAGGGACATGAAATGATTAATTTATGTCTCTATAAAACACATTCTTTGAAGGATGAACAGTTTTATGTTGGGAAATTAGCACCCAAGCAAATATATTAGTTTCACATGCGCTCGAAGTATTTATTTATTTGTAGGAATACTCTGTAGAGCCATTGAAGTCTCAATATATTTATTTATTTTTATATATATTTTTTATAGATTGAAAGTTTAGGTGAGTTGAGTCTTAGGAGCACACTAAGATTATGACATGCATAAGGCTCAGATGAACAAGATTTTAACGCCGACAACATGAGTTGAACTCGTGTGCTTACGATGTATGAGTCAAATCCTTAACAATTGAACCTATAGGTAGTGTCAAAGTACTTAATGACGGTGGTCACATGAAAGAACATATGATAAATTTAGTTTTAGGTTTACTTAATTATATTATTTGTCCACAAAATGTCATTTTCGTTAGGCTTAATTGCTATTTTCGTCCCTTAAGTATTTTTTTGGTATCACTTTGGTCCCATAAGTAATAAAAAGAACGTTTGAGTCCTTTAAATTCATTTTCGTTATACTTTTTGGTCCCTTCCGTTAAGGTTGTGAAAAAACTGTTAACTCGTGGACACGTGTCAGTTTGACATTGGCTAAAAACTTAATTCATTTCCTTCCTCTTCTCCATATGAATCTTTCAACTCCTTCATCCATTTCTGGAAAAGTATGAAGAACAACAACATCAACAAAATCAAGCAGCAATGATAACAATAAAATCCAATAACAACAATAACAAAGCTCAGCAACAACAACATAGAATCATAAAATGAAATACTTCATATTCTTTCAAATTAATTTTATCCAATTTCTCCAAGCTGGAATCAACAACCATAGTTCCTTGAGCAATTTGACAACCATAGCTCCTATTTCTCAACAACTTGATCTCTTTCTCTTGCTGGAGAGGTTCAAACCCTTAGATCTTGCTCCAAAATATTGCTTTAAACCCTTCGATCTGTGTTTGTGAATTCCCTCGTTGATCTCTTTCTCTTGCCGGAAGGTTCCTAGTATTTCTTTTTCTCTAACAGGTTTTAAAAAATGGGCAAGGTTTGTGCAAGGTTCTGGATTTGGATTTTGTGTGTGTTTGTGGGTTTGAACGAAGAAGATGATGATGATGGGGTGGAGTTAAGTTGAAGATGAATTTTTTTTTTGCTTTTTGTATGGGTTTGGTTGAATTTTACAGTGATGATGAAGATGAAGAATAGAAGGAATGTAGAAGATGAAGAAAGGTGGCAGATAAATTAAGTCTTGGTGACACACCGTTAGATTTTGTAGACATGTATGATCTGATGATTGTTTTTTCACAAGAAATATCAAACGGTTGAGATTAAAAATATTACTAAGGTCTTTGGTGGACTACCTATAATGTTGGTCCATCTGAGACATTTGGGGCTAATCCTTTAACAGTTTTTTCACAACTCTAACAGAAGAGACCAAAGAGTGTAACGAAAATGAATTTAAAGGACTCAGACATTCTTTTTATTACTTATGGGACCAAAACGATACCAAAAAAATACTTAAGGGACGAAAATATCAATTAAGCATTTTCTTTTTATAATACCAATGTCAAACTCTACTACTAAAACAAAAAAATAAAATTAAAATCTAAAAAAAGTTAAATAAGTAAATAGTCCCCCTAAATATACCAACATTTGATTTTAGTCATCATAAAATATTCTTTAGGATTTTGGTCCCTCTAAAATTTTTCATTTATGAAATTAATCCCTGCTATAGTGTAATATTCAATGTAGAGCAGGGACTAATTTCATAAATAAATTTTTTTAGAGAGACGAAAAAACCTAAATAATATTTTATGGAAACTAAAATAAAATGTTTGTATATTTAAGAAGACTATTTACTTGGTTAACCTAAAAAAAAATACAAAAGAAAAATTGACGCAAGAGGTTTTAGTAGGGCTTTAGAAAAAGCATCCGAGAATTGAGAACAACAAACTTGCTGAACACGAAAGAAGATAAAGAAAAAAGGGTTTCCGTTGTAGAGAAGGTCTCAGAATGCCAAATCACTGCGAAAATGGCGAACATTTGGAAATCTAATTCAGCGAGAACCGCACTTCATTCTATCATCCAGTCCTCGGCAGCATCAACTACAACTGCTATCAACACTTTTTCCGTTCCCTCTCGACTCTCCTCCGTCCGTCATCTTCATCTTCGCAGTTACCGAGGTCATATCTCCAGGTTAGTTAACTTTCTTCTCATTAATAAGGTTTTGCTATAATAATAATAATCATAATACCGTTTTTTTGAAGAATCCCCGATGAACTTTGGAATTCACTTTGTGCCGAAAAGGACAGTATATATCATCGAGAGATATGGAAAATACTTTAAATCTCTTCCTACCGGCGTCCATTTTTTGAACCCTTTTGTGGATAAAATTGCTCGCGTCCATGAGCTATGGAAAAAAACTCTCTATCTTAATCGCCTGACTGCTTTCACCAAGGATAACATCAGCATGTTCATGGATGGTTGGATTCATGTTAAGGTGTATCAAATTTTTTATCTCTAATTCCAGTTATTACTTTTTTGGTGCTTGTTGATTTGTTTTGTAACTGTTTTTGTTCGAGTGCAGATTGTGGATCCTAGGCTTGCTTCTTATGGAACCAAGGATCATCCCCTTTATGCTGTCCACGAGCTGGCTCTAACCACAATCCGTCGTGAAATCCCTAAAATTACTTTAGATGATTTCAAGAAGGAAAATAACCATACATCTAAAAAGATTATGGTGAGTTTTGTTCCTTTAACTGTTTGTTTATGCTATGCTATTCATTTTAGCATTGGTTAATTATTTTTACGGGAGCATTTCAATAGTTCTTTTTGAAGCATGCATTAAAATCTTGTGGTGCAAATCGTGGATAAGCAGCACATAACTAAGTTCTGAAAAGAATGTACCTGTTTACATGGAGCTTAGGGACTTGGTAAAAAGATAACCGGTCCAACTTATAATTTGATAGTTCTGTTTGAGTCCAATTATAAGAAAGGAAAGAGATGAGCTAAAGGTGCAATGTTGCCTTAAATAATACATGATCCAGTTGGTGCTTTGGATAGGATCAATCTAATTTTATTCATCAAGTTGAGTTTAGTACATTTATTAAGGCTGTTAGATCACTATTATTAGTCTCAACTAGATATCAACAAGTCTGCTGAATTATGCAGCAGCAGTAATATGAAGCAGTGGCTAGCTAAAATTAAACTAGAGAAGAGATGACGACGCATGATAGTCGTTGGAACTGTAACCACCCTCACAACACTAACCCCTTACAAAGTGCATTTTCTTGGGTTATTCATCCTCCCGTAAGTACTCCTCTTAGGAAAACTGCTCCTGCTACTCATATATCAGATACTCTATGAATGAAGAGAACACTATTTATTAATCAAAAGCATCTCAAATATTACAAAGCCAAACACCCAACCAACATATTATTGCTCCAATAACTCCCGAAATAGCAAATATCAATACTAGATAATGTCAACGACCAATAACCCTTTTTATGACATTGTAAACCTAAATAACTTACATAAACTCAACCTCCTTAGACGTTAGAACATAGCAATAGTAGTAGATAACAAACATGATCCAAAAGCTATGAGCTTGCTCTTCCAAAGGAGTCAGCCTTGTATTTTTGTTTTAATCTACCAGATGTAAATATGAAGTTGAGAGTTTTAAAATTTTCCATGAAGTATATAAAGAACAACTCTGTCATCATCTGCAGCCATTTTTCATAATGGTTAATTTAATTGTTACATAATTGTTGCAGGAGTCCATTAATGTGGCTGCAAAAAGATGGGGTCTAGAGTGCCTTAAATGCTGGATACATGACTCTGGTGCAAGATTGATGTCACAGAATAGAACAAATGACGAGTAATATCTTGTCTTTTCCTACCTCCTGTATTAAAGCGAACAAATGCAAGATGAGATTTGTTTATGCTCGCTGTATAAATATTTGCTTTATTCATATGTCTATTACAGCTGAATATTACAGTTTAAATAGAAGTAACACAGGGACACAAATTTCTTAACTAAGTCTGTTAGATCACCGATAAAAAAGAGAGGCACAAATGGAAGGAAACCACTAGGTTTTAATACCAACTAGATATCAACCATTTCTACCGCATAATTATGTAGCAGTAATATACAATTGAACCAGAGAAGAGATGATGATGCAGGATAGTCCTTGCAACAACTACTACTACTACTACTACCCCCCACAACATTAACCCCTTTCAAAGAGACATGACCTCTCAACTTCTGCAAAACAACTTCCAACATAATATCTTTTTCCCCTCTAATATCCAGTAGCCCTTCTACTTCTCCTGCAACAACCTTAATTCCACTCTTGTAAATTTCAAAACTGTTAGGCAGTTCACTGATTCAGACCAATATCCAATTTCACATGTTGGGACCATGGCTTTCTCACAGCTTTTCTCATAATTACAGAATGCAACCCACTGTTTTGCAGCTTAGTTCATCGTACTTTAAACCGTTTAGTCCACTTCATGACTTTAAGTTCCTCAAAATATTTGAGTGTTTGCATGCTATCCCTTTTTGCAGCTTAAGATTGTATTGTGTTTCTAAGAACTAGAAATGCATTTTCTTGGGTTATTCATCCTTCCATAAGTACTCCTCTTAGGAAAATTGTTCCTGCTTCTCATATCAGATACTCTATGAATGAAGAAAACACTATTTATTAATCAAAAGCATCTCAAATAAGTTTCGAGTTGGCGTATGATATAATATAAAATAGCATAAAATCCTGAAATAGAAAACAACAATACTAGATAATATCAAAAGCCAACAATCCAGTTTTTATGACATTAATTGTAACCCTAAATAACTTACACAGAAGCTCAACCTACTTAGATGTTAGAATATAACAATAACAATTGATAACAAACATGAACCAAAATCTATGAGCTTGCTCTTCCACAGGTGTCAACCTTGTAATTTGGTTTTAACCTACCAGATATAAATATGCCGTTGAAATTTTTTTCCTTTTCTTGAAGCATATAAAGAACAACTCTTTCATAATCTGCAGCCATATTTCATACTGGTTATTTAATTGTGACAAAATTGTTGCAGGAGTCCATTGATGTGGCTGCAGAAAGTTGGGGTCTAGAGTGCGTTTCGTGTCAAGTAAATGCCTCGTCTCAATAACATTGGAGCATAGTTTGCCTTGGCAAAGTTGGTGCTTTGAAGAGTAACTGAAGAATAGAAGGTTATACTTAAAATAAGTATATCTTTTGTAATTTAATATGAGCTTCTCTTGTTCTTGGATAGGTTACTGTTTTGTGGCAATTACTTGGACATCTTTTACACTTGTTGGGTTTGGATTTTTTTTTCTTTTTTTTTGATGGAAATTCGGATTTCTTTGTTATCTTGGTTTTTTTTTTCTTTCTCTTTTTTGAATGGCAAACATTATATATATAAACAAAACAGGTACAAGTCAAAATCTCAAACCAAAAACGAGACCACCCAACACCAGAATACACGACACAAAAGAAAAACAAAACACCTCAACGATCTAACACAGACAAAAAATCATCCAAGGAACTAGAGTAGAGACACTCTAATGAAAAGCTGCAACTCCACCCTCCAATAAAGAAAGAAAAGTAGAACCCATAGGATGGGCAAGATGGACAACCGCCCCACACCCACCACCAAATAACACCAGAACTAACACCACCATAAGACCTTATCGAGTCCAGCAGATGGAGGGTTGCACCTCACACTCATAGAAGGAGCAGGGGCTAGCAGAGTACTTTGTCAGGAATTACTTTCAGGCTAAAAACTTCACCCTGTTCACTAAATGCCAGACGAGGCCGCGTCCCAAGAAAAGATAAGATCATTATGAGAGATCTAGATGGACCACACAATATCGTGCAAAACAGAAACCAACCATAACCTCACTCTCTTACCTACCCCAACCCAGAAAATACTCAAACAACCCAACCAGATTACAGGGAGATACCTACATCCACCCTAACCACCTAGTAATCCTTTACCAAATAGGGAGAGTTAAAGAGCAAGAGATAAAAAGGTGGTCCGCCGACGCCCACAAAAACTAGACCCAACACTACTCGGAGACAACACAACCCCACGCCTAAGAAGGTTCTGACGCGAAGGCACACGGTCTTGAAGGAGTTGTCAAGAAGAGGCTGCCACCTTTAAAGGCGCCCATGACGGCCACACCTTGGCTAAAGCTAAAACCACCTTAGCCTCTTGACTACCAGGACCACCACCGCTCTTGACAAAGTTGCATAGTCGACTTAACTGAAAACTTCCCACTAGGATCAAGAACCCAAAACCAATGGTCCACTTCATCCGATTGAGCATAACCCACAATTTGTAGGCGTAACTCTTTCGCAAGGCCAATTCCCAGACAAATAGGGGTCTCCTCCACCTAAAATCCCAAACCCGCTCTCCACCAACCTAGTTCTCAAATATGTCTTGAAAATTGTTGGATTGTATCAATCTAGTCCTTCAGTTCACTATCGATATTCTAAAATGATCTCTTAACTTGCAAAATTTTATTAAAACTCATCCTTACCTTGTTATTTGTAGGCACCAGAATAACATTAAGTTGATAATATAAATGATGAATTTGAAGATAAATGAGTACAATGATGCATTTGATAACATATTCATATATTGGGAAAAACTTGATATACATTTTGCAATTTAATAGATCATTTTAAAATACTGATATTGCGAGGACTAACTAATACAACCCTACAATTTTAAGGATTGATTTGAGTATTTTCTCCCTGAATATCCTGGTGTATGCAAGACTTCAGTGTATGCAAGAATAAGCTTGATCTACAAGTTAACCACTTCCTTAATTTTTTGCAATTTTTGAATACCCCCACTATATGCAATGAAAGTATTGATTGAAAGCTTATGCACAATTATTCACTCAACCGACAATGGTTTTTGAATGTTTTTGTTTTTGGAATAGAAATGCCGTTAAGAACAAGGATATCATAAAGTTTCTTGATGGTTTTTGATAGTGAGAAGGGCGTAGTAGTAACTGAAGAATAGATGGTGATACTCAAAACAAGCATATCTTGACTAAGCCTATTTGTAATTCTTGTGTTAAGTTGCCTTTTAATTAATAAAAAATGTTACTTTAATGTCATTTGATATTTTACATAATGATTTATGGACATCACCAATTTTAAGCTCCTCTGGTCATCAATATTATGTTTTATTCTTGGATGATTCTTCTGATTTTTTGTGGATCTTTCCTATAAGCAACAAGTCTCAAGTGTCCATGTTCTTTTCTTGGATTTTTTTTCTTCTGATTTTTTGTCTTTTCGTTTCTACTCTTTGTTGGATGTGGCGTTTTGCCCCCAAATTTTTGCTTACCTTTCTAGCTTGAGAGGGTTTTGGTCTATGTCCCCCTTCTCTTTTTGTTCTTGTTTCCTTTCTTTTATATATTTCTATTAACCTAAAAAAAAACGCTATTGAAGTGTCAAAGTATTTATTTATTTTATATTTTTTATAAATTAAAAGTTTAAGTGAGTTGAGTCTTAGGAGCTCACCAAGATTATGACATTGAATAAAACTCAAAGTGGTACTTACAGAAGCCACCAACAAAATTTTAACGCTAACAATGAAAGTTGAACTCACGTTCTTGCAACGTAGGATTCAAATCCTTGACAACCAAACTAATATATATTAGTAGTATCAAAGTACTTGATTAAGGTGGACTCCTAAAAAAAACATGATAAATTTAGAGAGTAAAATTGAGTTTGTTTAAGTCTTGTATAAAATAACTTTGTTTTATGTTTACTTAATTATTTGTGTCTACAATATGTCAATTTAATTTTTTTATAATACAAATGTCAAAAAAGTCAAAATCTGAACAAAATGATAAATAAATAAATAATAAAAATTTGATGGTCTAAAAAAAAGATAGAAGAGGTTTTAGTAGGGCTTTAGAAAAAGCAACCGGGAATTGAGAACAACAAACTTGTTGAACACGAAAGAAGATGAAGAAAAAGGGGTTTCCGTTGTAGAGAAGGTCTCAGAATGCCAAATCACTACGAAAATGGCGAACATTTGGAAAACCAATTCAGCGAGACTCGCACTTCGTTCTATCACCCGGTCCTTGGCGGTGGCGGAATCAGCTACATCTGCTAACCACCTCACTTCTTCCATTCCCTCTTGCCACTCCTCCGTCCGTCATCTTCGCAGTTGCCGAGATCTTATTTCCAGGTTAATTACTTAGTTTCATTCTCACTAATCACGTTTCTCTTCAATTAAACCATTATTTAACAGTTATTAATCTGCTATAATTGCATTGCTCTGTTTCAGCCACTCCTTAGCGTCTGCGTCAACTTCAACTACTAACCACACCTCATTTCGATTCTCCTCCGTTCGTTATGTTCACTTTCGTCGCCGTTACTATGACCATATCTCCAAGTTAGTTAAATTTATTATCCTTAATGTGGTTTCGCAATAATAATAATAATACTGTTATTTAAATTTATTGAAATTGAATTTCTGATCAGGGAATATGCAGAGCCTCCGATGAACTTTGGAATTAACTTTGTGCCGGAGCAGACAGTATATATCATTGAGCGATACGGAAAATACTTTAAAACTCTTACTACCTGTGTCCATCTTTTGATCCCTTTTATTGATAAAATTGCTTGCGTCCATAAGCTATGGATAGAAACCCTTAAACTTAATAGCCAGAGTGCTTTCACCAACGATAACATTGGCATGTTCATAGATGGTCGGATTGATGTTAAGGTCTATCGATTTTTCTGTCTCTGATTTCGGTTAATACTTTTTAGGTGCTTGTTGATTTGTTTTGTAACTATTTTTGTTGGAGTGCAGATTGTGGATCCTAAGCTTGCTTCTTATGGAACTGAGGATAATCCCCTGTATGCTATCCATGAGCTGGCTCAAACCACAATCCGTAGTGAAATCCGTAAAATTACTTTAGATGATTTCAACAAGGAAAAGAACGATACACTGCCAGAAAAAATTATGGTGAGTTTAGTTCCTTTAACTGGTTGTTTATGCTATGCTACTCATTTTAGCATTGGTTCATTATTTTTACGGGAGCATTTCGATTGTTCTTTTTGAAGCATGCGTTAAAATCTTGTGATGCAAATCGTGGATAAGCAGCACATAACTATGTTCTGAAAAGAATGTGCCTGTTTAGATGGAGCTTAGGGATTTGGTAGAAGGATAATCGGTCCAGCTTATAAGTTGATAGTTCTGTTTGAGTCCAATTATATTAAGATTAGGGAGAAATAAAGAAAGGAAAGAGATGAGCTAAATATGCAACGTGACCTTAAGTCCTTAACTGATGATGATCCATGAACCAGTTGGTGCTGTGGATAGGATCAAGCTGACTTTCTTCATCAACTCGACTTCAATGCATTTATTAAGGCTGTTAGGTCACCAATAGAAAAAGATGGAAGGAACCACCAGGTATTATTAGTCTCAACTAGATATCATCAAGTCTGCTGGGCTTGTCCCCGGAACTAGTCATCGGAACTACAACTACCCTCACAACACTAACCCCTTACAACTACCCTCACAACACTAACCCCTTTCTCATAAACAGAATTCAACCCACTTTTTTGCAGCTTAATTCATCCTACTCTAAACCATATAGTAACTTCCTGACTTTAATTTCCTCAAAATATCTGGGTTTGCATGCTATCCCTTTCTTACACCCTATAAATCCATAAGATTGTTTCACGACTCTTAGAAGTTCATTTTCTTGGGTTATTCAAATAAGTACTCCTCTTAGAAAAATTGCTCTTGTTACTCCTATATCAGATACTTTATGAATGAAGAAAACACTATTTATTAATCAACAAAAGCATCTCAAATAGTAAAAAGCCAAACACCCAAACAAGCTGTTATTGTTCCGAGTTGGAGTATGATAATATAAAATAGAATAAAATCCTGAATTAGCAAATAACAATACTAGATAATATCAACAACCGATAGCCCTATTTATGACATTGTAAGCCCAAATGACTTACACAGAAACTAAACCTGCTTAGATGTTAGAACATAGAAATGATTGTAGATAACAAACATGAACCAAAAGCTATGAGCTTGCTCTTCCAAAGGAGTCAACCTTTATTTTTGTTTTAATCTACCTGACGTAAACATGAAGGTAAAAGCTTTAAAATTTTCCACGAAGAAGTATATAAAGAACAACTCTTTCATCGTTAGCAGCTATATTTCATAATGGTTAATTTAATTGTTACAAATTTGTTGCAGGAGTCCATTAATGTGGCTGCAAAAAGGTGGGGTCTAGAGTGCTTTGGATGTTGGATAAATGACTCTGGCACGAGATTGATGCCACAGAATGGTGCAGATGACGAGTAATATTTTGTCCTTCCCTACCTACTGTATTCAAGAGAACAAGTGCAAAATGAGATTTCTTTATGCTCGTTGTAGAAATATTTGCTTTATTCATGTGTTTATTACAGCTGAATAGTACATTTTAAATTGAAGTAACATAGGGATACAAGTTCCTTGATTAACAGAATCATAATCCTACGAAATGAATAAGGATGGTTAATGATTTTACTAATCCTTACGATAATTATGGACAGACACAATTTACATTTTCTTGAGTATGGGATTTTTTGTCATTTGGGAATATCATATTCTGGCTAAATAACTTTCTAAAATCATCTATCTAGGCCAGTTATTCGCCAATATTTAGCCCTTAAACTTTTTTTTAGTGTTAACAATATATAAAATCTTTGGAATTGTGGGGAAGCCTCATGAACAAGGATACCATTTATCTTTACTCTTGACCTAGGTTGCTTCTTCTAAGCTCATTCGCGTAGTCCCAAATATGGCCATTTTGCAACACATGATTCTTTTCCACCATTTCTCTTGTTTCCTTTATAGCCATGAATATTGAGTAAATACTCAAATAGGTCTTTAAAATTGTAGGATTGTATTTGTATCAATATAGTCATTCACATTGCAATATTCTAAAACGATCCTTGGAATTGTAACATTTTAATTAAATTCATACTTCCGATGGGGTTTGTAAGGACTAGAATGACATTATGTTTTTTATCGGTAATGAATTTGAAACTAAACTAGTAATGTCAAGGATGCATTTGACAATAGATTCAGATAGAGGGAAAAATTGATTTACATTTGCAATTTGAGAGACCATTTTAAAAGATTATGAGGACAAATTGATGCAACCTTTTTAAGGATTAACTTGAGTATTTACTCCCTGAATATCCCTTAAAATTGATGTAACTAACAGCGACCACTTCCTTAATGTTTTGCAATCTTTGAAGACACTACTGTGCAAATGAAAGTATTGATTTGGAAGCTTATGCACAATAATTCACTCAAACCACAGTATATATCTCAATTGAACAATCTTCACTCAAACCACACTACTGGTCTTTCTTTTTAAGTCTCCATTACACTGGACTTCTAGGATCGGGAAAAAATAAATCCTTAGCAAAAGAATTCTTTATCCTTTACTTCTTCTCTGTCGTGTATGTATGTGTACAATCTCTTAAAATAACAAAATAAAGACTTCTTTCAAAAACAAAATAAAGACTTAACCACGTGTTTTGGATGGCTCAGTATGTAATGGCATAGAACCTAGCTTATTACTGGAGAGAGTTCAACTTCGTATAACCTATAATATGATCATAATTGGAATAGCATCATCTACATGTCACATTACTAGATAGCTAGTCTTGCACTTCATCACATGAAAATGAAATCAGGTTGTAAGGGAATGCATACAATATTGGATTAACCAAAAGTTCAATTCATTACTTTTCAAGTAGTAATTATTACAATGAGATGTTAAAGTCGCAATGCTTGCTTAACAAATTAAGCAACACGAGTCGGTCACCATCAAAACCTAGAAGATCCATTTGCACTAAAAAGAGTAAAAGCAAAATGCATCAAAGACCATAATGTTCTATTCAACCTTGACATCAATCGTCTCACCTTCGTGCAGAACAACCTTGAGCATACCCTCTTCATTATTCATTTTTGGCACAACAACCTCGAGCATACCCTTTTCCATCTTAGCTGTAATCGGATATTTGCAATATTGCTCAGTTAACTCAAGTGTGCAAGTGAATCGACTTGTATCACCAAATATGCCAAAGATACGACCACCATTAGCATCTTTAATGGTAAGAGTTTTGTGATCCACATAGATCTTCACATCTTCCCTATTGAGTTGTAACAAATACAGACGGAGAAGCAGATTATCCTCCGTCTCTCTCATATCAAGGTGTTCGAATAGTTGCGGGACAAAAAGACGTTCCTTTGTCTGGAATGGTCTATATAACAACATATGCCAAGGCAAAAACACACCTAAAAGCAACAGAATAAAGAAAAAGTTAAGTGTGAATCAATCAATCAATCAAATCAACATAACAGGAAAATTGAAGATATGGTACTGAATCGAGGGAGATCGTTCTTGGGCGCGCTGAGAGGGCGCATGATGGCGTAGGTTTTGTTCTTGAAACAGAGGTAAGCAGCGGAAGAGACCGTGAGAGCAGCAAGAGGCTTTGAGAGGAGACGGGAGGAGAGGAAGCGGGAAGCCATTGGCATATAGATTGAAAAGGTAGGGTTTACGTGCCGGAGAAAGATTGTTGTTTTGGAGCAGAGAGAAATTTGAGGGAGTGAATGAGAGAGATTGTTGTTTTGGAGCAGAGAGAAATTTGAGGGAGTGAATGAGAAAGATTGTTGTTTTGGTAGCAAGCAAATTAGTTGCCTTTTTTCCCGATCTAATGGTTGAGGTGTTAGAATTTAGGAGAAAAACACGTCCACCAACATTTACTCTGCATACATTTGTCATTTGTGAACTAAATCCCAGAAAATAGGAACTTCTACGGTACACCCGCAAATTAAGGTGTACCGGTACTCCTACTTCAAAAATCTTTAATATAACTATTATTTTTATGGAATAAAGAGTTATTTGTTGATATTTATATTTTAGAAAATGTCATTTCATAAGAAAAAACATCATTTTAATGTTTATAAAAATCATACTAATTTTTTTTACATTTTATTGTAAAAAATAATCAAAATTCTCTATTATGAGTACCAAAAATTCAGAAAAATTAAATTTTATTTCTTCGATGTTTTTGGTAAATAAGATTTAATTATTATAATTATAGGTGACATAAAACAATTTTTCTCTTCAAAAAATAACACATTTAACTATTAATTTATTGATTTGTTGTACCAATACACTCAAATTTTTGGGTGTACCATAGAATTTGCCCGGAAAATATTACATAAAAATAGAGTAGTTCATACTTCCATGCCATCATTGACATTTTTTTTTTGGTGTCCGTGGTTCGAACCTCATATCTTGCATATATAATGCATTGTGTTTGTCAACTGAGATAAGCTCACGAAAACATTGACATTAGTGCTACTAGTTGATTATCAAGTTTCACAAGATTTTGTTTAAAAAAAAAAAAAACAGTTTCATAAGATTTATACACCATTACCCGAGTTAGGATCCTCACCTTGATACTATTTATTATAGAAATAGATACAAAAAAAAATGTTGGGTACTACAATTTAGTGGGTTCCACCATCATTAAATATTTTATAAATTTTTTTATGTGTCTCTCTCTTTTTAAATAAAATAATTAGAGATGGTTTTAAATGGAGAAATCCTAACCCTCATTACCTATAGGGCAAAACATATGGATTTTTTTTGTCAAGTAGCCTAGTGGTTAAAACTCACACTTTTAAATATGGAGAAGCGGAGTGTCTGGGGTTCGAACCCCGGCCCGGCAGCCCCTGCATATAATATGCAATATCCTTATCAACTGAGTTAAGCTCACGGAGATAGCGAAACATTTAGATTTAATTCAAATTTAAAGAGGAGAAAAATTAATATCAATTAAAAATGAGGAGAGATATATTGACTCCAAGAGTAAATCTCAAAAGTTACTTCAAATCTTGACCATTTATTTTAGGAAAATGCTTCCTATCGCGAGAAGATTTCAAGCGAATTTGTATTCCCACATGCATGTTAATGTAGCATAATCCTCTTTTGCATCCCACCATCCGTTTTTTCCGCCAAAGAACAATCTAACGTTGGAAATTCTTCTTGATGAATTCGCTATGTTGTCAATCAGGGCATTCAGCACTGTTGTTTGTTTTAAGGGAACTTCTACCGTACACCCGCAAATTATGGTGTACCGGTACTCCCACTTCAAAAATCTTTAAATTAACTATTATTTTTATGAAATAAAGAGCTATTTGTTGATATTTATATTTTAGAAAATGTTATTTCATAAGAAAAAACATCATTTCATTGTTTATAAAAATCATACTAATTTCTTTCCATTTTATTGTAAAAAATAATCAAAATTCTCTTTTTTTTTTTTATGGTGGGGTGGTTCGAACCCCCGACCTTGCATATATTATGCATTGTCCATACCACATTCAGAGAAATTCAGAAAAATTAAATTTTATTTTGTCGACGTTTTTGGTAAATAAGATTTAGTTATTATAATTAAAGGTGATAGAAAACAACTTTTCTCTTCAAAAAATAACACATTTAACTATTGATTTATTGATTTGGTGTACCAATACACTCAAATTGTTGGGTGTACCATAGAATTTGCC
>Ga0228710_1004653_pt1 | contig 21608 bp, 12 predicted proteins | sample MedpolnodulmetaG_FD_177995 | JGI IMG/M metagenome (GOLD analysis project Ga0228710, IMG submission 177995) | Root nodule microbial communities from Medicago polymorpha collected in Santa Monica, California, United States - pink nodules | ecosystem: Host-associated > Plants > Roots > Nodule...
GGGTCTCTAGGGTTGGGATAAACATTGTAAACACCTTGGGTAGTGAGATTACATCATTGGAAGGATCTAAAGCTTCCTTTGTGAATTCTCTAGTAAGATTCATATGAGAGTGGTGAGGGAAACAAAGGGTGGAGATTAGGGAAAAGGCTGATTTCTTGTAACCTCTTGTAACATCTTCTCATAGTGGATTGGAGAGCTGCTCTCTCCCCCAGAGTAGGTCATATTGGACCGAACTGGGTTACCATCTTGTGTGTGTTTGTTTATTTCCTTTAAGCTTGCTTATCTTTGTGCTTGGTTAGTGTTTGTGTCATTGTTTTAGCTCTTGTGTGTTGTTGCTTTAAGACACTTAGACCTAAGATTACCACTATCTTTTGCTCCACACATCTTTGTTTTTCATTGGTGTGATTCCGATCAAGGTTGATTTCACAACAGTCTTGAATTTAATCTCTAACAAAAAAATTAAAGACTAAAATTAACAAATCTTAGGAACTTAACATAAAAATCACTATTTAGAAACGTTGGACAAAATGCATTTCAAGAATCCAATTTGTCAATAATTGCTTGTTTAATAATAGCTTAATAATGTCTTTTAAATGTAAATAAATAGGTTATTTTCAAGAAACTCATATATTGTCCATTTAATTTGTCTATGACTATTGTCTTGATAATTTTTATTGTTGAAAAAGGTTTCTCTATTGTTATTATTGAGACCAGAAGTATCAAACCAATACAAATAAATCTATCAATCTTGTAGTATTTTTTTTACTTTATTATTTATGCTAATTACTGAACTTGTTTGGGGTAGCTCAATGTTTATTATTTAGGGTAGCCGGATATAAATACATACCGACCAATTCAAGAATAATATTATTCTTTTTGGATAGTCTTCCCATATGAAGGGCTACGCCCATGGTAGTATTGGTACTACGAACCGACGCGTATCAAAGTTTTGTATCCCTATACGTACCTAATTCTTCACATGTCGCGTAACGTGGACCCGTATCCATACAGTGTAGAAACAAGTTAACAACTCCAAAAAAATTATCTCACAACATAGGATATAAAGTTTGATGCAACCTCCACAAAAATGTTTCCCAAGCTAAATGCTAAAATTAGAAACATTTTCATGCCTTCATTCAATTTACTATATCACATGCTTCTCAAAATCTACTTTAAATAAGAAACATTTGTCACATTTTATCTTAACCAAATCCACAATTTCATTCACCATAAGAACGCCATCAAGTATTTGACGACACGACCCTAAATAAATGTTGATTGGATGATGGAAATTACCTTGTACATCACCTTCTTCAAACAATTAGTCATGAGTTTGGCATTTGGCATAAGCTTCCGTAAGTGTAATAGGCATTTACTCATCAAGGCTGGATTTTGGGGAGTGGAAGAAGCGCTATCGAACCAAGCTTCTAAAAATTATGGGCCTAAAAAAAAATTATAATACTCACCCCCACTTAAATTAAAAAATTATGTTACTTTTTTTTCTTCAGTACACATATGCGTTTTTTCTAGACTCTAGTTCCACTTTCTGGACATAAGTTTGATGCTATTAAACGACCATCAATTTGAATAATCACTTAATCAGTCAATTTGAAAAACTATTTCATTGAAAGAATCACAACAATTATTTCTTTTTCGCATAAACCATTTGTTTTTCTCTTTCCTACGACGTAGGAGTAACATTCCAAACGACACCGTTAGGTAAATTTCACCTCTCTTTCACTTAATTTTATTTTGTTTTGTTTCGTGTTTAGAAGTTCTTCTGATTCTGATTTTTTAATGAAGCTGAGCTACACAAAAAGAACTGCGTTTTAATTTTACTGTGGCCTATTTTAAAAATAGAATCGAGCCTCCTATTTTATAGAAACGGCCCGGATACTTATCAAGCCTTTAAGGATTACCATGATTAGGAATTAGAGCAAGATTGCAGTTACAGCCTTAGGACATTGTGGCTGTGACATTGTGGCTATGAGTGAAATTTACCGTAAAAAAAAAAATGTTAACGAATTCAGGACGGAGTATTAAAAATCTTAAATAGTAAATCTTTATGAAAAAATGTATATTCGCATTAAAAAATTTAGTATTTGATTTCAGTATAATTTTGTAGGCTTAAATAGGTCTTTCGTTCCTGCAAATATAGGTCATTTGAATTTTCGTCCCTGAAGTTACTAATCCTTCCATTTTGCCATTGCAAATATTAATCATTTGAAAAATGATCCTAATTACATCTGATTAGTAACTTCAAGGACGAAAATTCAAATGACTTATATTTGCATGGACGAAAATTCAAATGACTTATATTTGCATGGACGAAAGACCTATTTAAGCCAACCACCTCGCTCAATCATCACTTGCCACATAGGCACCATGTCGCTAATGACAGCCCACCTCAGCAAAAAATCTAATTAGGACCAAAAGTCAAATGATTAAATTTTGCAGTGGCAGATTGAAAGGATTATTAACCTCAGGGACGAAAATTCAAATGACAAATATTTGCAGGGATGAAAGACCTATTTTAGCCAATTTTGTATCCTTAATTAGTTTGAAGCAAAAATTGTTTTGGCTCCAAACTCATTATACTACAAATGATTAAAACAATAAGAAGTTTGGATTGAAAAAAATTCAAACCAATGTGAGTAGTTCAAGTGGATGAACTTAGTTTCTTACCAGATGGAAAATAAATATTCAAACGTTGATTGAGAGATCTATTCATATTTAGTGTTTGACAATGGAAAAACATAAAATTTAAACTCATTGTAGATAAATAGAGTAGTGCTAACAACACTCGTTTTATTTATTTTCTTGTTTTTCTCTAATTTTTTCTTGCTATTGCCATACTAGTATATCTCTACAATTGAATGGGTCAAAATGAGCAGCCTATTGTCATTCGAATATAACGAAGAGTAGTGATATTTGAACAACTATTTTTGACAACTATAATGACAACTTCTTTTTCCTCTTTTTTTATTGGTCAAAAACAATGGAGAGAGAAAAATGAAAAGAGAGAATAAAAATATAATATGAATATGAAAGAAAGAGTTATTAAAAAATTATCACAAAATAGTTATACAAATATCATTTCTCTATAATGAATGACTAAAATATATGGCATATTGATAAGGAAAAAGAGAAGTTTAGATGTCTTATCCATGATTGTAGACTTAACAGCTACACATACAAAGAACGTGCATTGTCTTCATATTGAGAATCAACAACACATGTGCTTTAATTTCATACCTGACAAAATAGACCACCAGCAAAACTATTTAGCAACTAGCTTGCATGTATCAACAATTAACAGTGGAAACGTCATGTCACTTGTTTTTATCAATCAATCTTAGTAATGAAGTAGAACTTATCTTGATCACATCTTTTTCAGTACGAAGGTGCATGCCCATAGCACTTTCTATGGATTTCAAATTGAAAATTTATCTATTAAAAAAGTCAAACAATTCCAATGTGGGTCGCGAATGTGCCGTTCTTTTATCTAACTTATTTGGCTATCTTGCGTTTGGGTTATGTAGAATGAGAGAAATAACAAGTTATTTAAGCATACGAAAAACTTCATACATCAGCTGTTAGATAAAGTTAAGTTATATTCCTTTTGATGGATGAAGGCTACTCATGTTAATTTTAGTTTAAACTTTCATATTTGGTGGTCGAACCCGGTTTTTTGTTTGGGTATCGGCTAATTTAGTTTTGTAAGCTTTGATTGAGACTTGATTATGGTGTAAACTTTTGAGGTCGCTTTTGGCACACCTTGTGCTAAAGCTGATTCTCTTTTGGTGTTAATATATTACATTTTTGCTTGTTAAAAAAAAAATTATTTTCCGTAAAAATAATAATAATAATAATAATAATTGAACACTTCACTTACAAATATGTCCAATTGGTTTTTCTGAAATAAATTTTTAAAATATAAATCACTCATAACCAATTATTGGGATGACAAATAATATATTTTGTATAGGTGGTCCATTGTGGAAAATATATTATTTTTAATCTATTTCCTTCTCCCACATCTGATTTTTCAGTTCAATAACAATTAGTTTACAATTTTATTTAGTTCTACATTATCAATTTCGCGGAAAGTTTCAATATTTAGAATTTTCCTTAATGACGTAGTGTTGGACTTCCAAAAACATGAATTTCAGTACTCAATGATCCTATCACAGACATTAGGGGTAAAGGAAGAAGAGATCACATCGACGCAGCGCCACTGACTATACACAATGGTCTTTTGCAGACCATCTAAATTGATGGTCCGCTATAACCATTGCTAGGGAGTCTCCTAAATTGTTGGTCTGCTATAACCATCGCTAGGGAGTCAAATCCCACATCTAATCGATTGATGAAGGAATTTTCCCCACCACCACATTACGGAAACTACATGTGTTTTCAAAAGTGTACTTTGAGAAGACATTTTCTCTAAAAATGTACTTCGAACGACACATTGTGATGTGTACATCCGAAGTGGTGTGAGAAGTGTTTCCCACATATTGGACATTGCACGAGCTTCGGAGATGTTTTTCGAATTCCATCCAATCAAGTATATAACTCATAGGTTTTTCAAAACACAGACGTCATCAGGATTTGGATCCTCTCCTACAAATTTTCTCTGCATCCCTCGACAACATTTTATTTAGCTCTATCTCTCTCTTAAATATTCTCTTCTCCAAATCATGTCATTTTCCTTCATATTATCTCCTCCCACTCTCAATTTTTGTTCTTGGAGAGGGATGCGAGCAAGAGAGGATGCAACTCCGGTGTCCGGATTTGAATATCATTCTCAAACTAAGTTAATCTTCGATACTCCAGGAACAATATTGTAAATAATACACATTTCGAAGGGGGAAAAATCAATACACGATTCGCTTCACAAAGTAAGTTTTTAAAAAATATATATATATACAAATCACAATGAGCTGCTCTATTCAATATAAGATAAGCATGATATAAACAAAATTTAATTTTTTTACCATAAGTATAATGTAAATAATAGTATAGGGAAAAAATTATCGAACAAGTGATTTCTCCCGCGCCTGTTTGCTCCTATATCCACAATCTACTTCATCTTTGATACTTTGGAAAATATAGTTTCAAGTTTCAATTCTGGCAGTTTATCTTTCACTGAATAATGTATGCTTTGTATTCATAACTGAATACTAACATTTTAGATATTATATGCACAATGCAATTATCCAAACACAGCACTATATCTTCTAGAACAACCAATGTTTCCTCCTTGGTTTGTGTTGGATTGGTGCAGCTAAAATAAACACAAGATAATATATCAGTAACTAATAATATGCTTATGCTTAATAGAGGATCGGTTTTTGTGGTGAACAAACCTCGAATTTCGTAAAGTGAGTTGTAATGAACCTCGGACCAGAAACTCAACCACACTTCTGCATCATTGAGAAAATAAAAGGAAACAAAGGAGTAAGAGAAATATTACAATTGTACTGCTACAGATGAGCAGATAGTCATTTTAGTCCTTAAACGTGTGTGGTGTTGTCACAACACAATAATCTTTCGATGTATCGAAACTACAAAAACATACTTAAATTCGTCTTTCGTTAGTCGGTTTTAACAACAGCGCCACATACAATTAGAGACCGAAATGACTTTTGGGGCAAATGGTCTTTTTCATAATCAGACAATTACGACAGAATGAAATTATTACAAGATATAATAACGGTGAGGTCTTACCGCGCTGCGGTGCTTGGTACAGTGGCATAATTTCGATGAAACAAGTATCTCTGAATGATGTCAGAAGGCATATCTTAGCTGCAAACTACATTAAAAATAAGAAACAATAAATGTTATGTGATATTTTGACATTAATACACAACAAATAACATCACATTATAATGAACATAATAAACCTCCCCTCAAAAACAAAAAAAAAACATAATAAACCTTAATTTTGTCAAGGAAAAAAAAAGCATATTTGAAAAAACATAACCTATCGCAAACTTTAATACAACACTAACCAAAATATTCTTTTTCAATTAGTAAGAAAGTTCTGAAAGTAGAAAATAAAATAAAATAAAATTGAACTTTCTTCTCATATTTGAAAAGGAAACATGATTCAAAACAGCATTACGAACCTTATCAGAAGCTGCCTGTAAGGTAACATGATCACCCCATTCTCCAGATCTGCACAAGGCCGAAGAGAAGGTGAATACTTGATGCAAATGCTACTAAAGGTATCGAAAAATGCAATGGCTCATTTAATATATAATAGCTTAAGTGACGGTCAATTTGAAAGTACATACTTAGCCATTCTCTTGTAATATCGTTTGTACTTCATTGGTACATAGGATTCATATAATGAACGGTGATCTTTAAGCTGGCAAAGAGAAACATTGTTCAAATAAGCATATCTCAAATTATCCATTTTTAATATTCAACAGGGTAAATAAATTTAAAATTGATCCACTCTTCTTGTACAAAGGGTTCTACCACATCCCACACATGATTTAAACACCATATTTTTCTTCCTTAAATATTACAGTATTTAACTACATTTGTTGCATCTTTCAATTTTCTTCTCTAACAGGACGTCTTTGCTTGAAGGTTACTATTTAACTACAAGCATCCTTAATCAACAGTAAGAGAACGGATTTTAGGTACTATAGAAGAACAAAAAAATCGTTTTTATCTCCAATCTTTTCTTTTGAATATGCACTCATAGACTCGGAACTCATTCATATATAAATTAGTACATTTGAATTTGACCAAGATAAATAATCACAAGCCAAAAAAATCAGGTGTACTCGTAGCCTGACATATTTCACAAGCACAACTTACCTGTTTTACGATATCTTTACGGACATGCTTGTGGTGTTCAGGTGACCTGTACAGCTGATCTGAAAGTGCACGGAACTGCAACGGATGTAGAATTATCAGAAAATTTAAAACGATGTTAGGATAATGCTCATGCCTTGTACACAATTGCAATAGAATCGCACCTGACAATTTCCATCTCCAGATACTCTAACTTCACAAAGACCATAAACATTCAACCTAAATGAGTGAAGATAAAATGGTTTAATATTCCGATAAAGAGTAAATCCACAGCAAGATTAGTTATATGACATTTTACTAGTTGAGCTTATTTTGAGTTACTTCCTTAGATGTTTCAGAACATGTATCGACTACATCGTTAAATAACCCAAGTACTTATTGTAACCCAAAAAGTTCCAGTAACTTATCTGGATACAGAAAACTCGCTGTTTGATTTGTCCATATAATCTTTCGTTAACCATTTCTCTTACGACTAGTGAGGCATCTCAATATCCTACCTTAGCTTATTCATTGAGGTCGAAAGAATGTCAGTATACTGTTCTCGTCTAAAGTTTTTATGGCAGTTTAGTGATATCTTATTTTGCTAACATCAACTGCCCCGTCTCCCAAAATTGAACACTAGAAGGAATTGCGTGCCTCTTCTCAAGTCACTTTCATACGAAGAACCAAGTTATATGCAGTGTTATCAATTGCAGATTGCAGAAAATAGCAGTTTGTTCAAATTCCGCTGTAAAACAGTGCTATAGCACCACTCTAGCCTATATTCAGAATAATTTGTACTAAATAGCATATCGCAGAACAATAGCGTTTTGCTAAAATTTTGCTATGCAATAGCGTTATAGCGCCGCTATTTAACAACACTGGGAATATGTGCTATTTGAAACGGAAAACTGAAGTTAATTTTACTTTACCGCATGTGTTCAATTATAATTAATAAAAGTGCATCATTTCTTCTCGTTAGTAGCTGTATTTCTACCATAAGGGCATAGATGATAACTTTAAGGTTTGGAATGTTCCTCACAATAAATGCATATTTTACATAACAGAATAGCATACCTCTGTAGCAGACGTTGGTGATCCATACTGGCATCATTTATGGTGGGGATGAAGGTATTTATGCGGGGCACATGCTGTGATTTCAAGAAGATCAAATCAGAAGAAAAACACAAATATTGAAAATTCCAAATATCCCTCTCACCCCTTTTCAGAAAAGGGATGTGCAATTATTCACCCGAAAAGGGGCAGGGTGAGATTCTCAACCCTATTGCTAGAGTTGGCTAGCACTGGCCCGCTTAAGATCGGTTAATGGTGGGGCGGGATAATCTGTATGGTCATCCCTACTATCGGGTGAAAGCACATAAACAACTAGTCATTCATACAATTACTCATGTAAGATCGCTCAGGCTAAAAGTTGTACTATTAAACCATAAAACAGATCAAATTTTACTGTTAAACTGTGGAGCATAACAGAAAAGGCAGGAATTCTTACCGGAACAGGTGCCAAGTTCGAAAGGCGCCGACTAACTGCCCCATCTAAATTGGCATACTCTTCCGATAGCACAAGAGCAATCATCTGATCATCGTCAACATCCTGCTGACTACTAAGCGAAGTTGAAGTTGAACTCGAACTTTCGCCCCAATTTTGAGTCTGTCTTCCATTCATCATATCCAAAACCAAAAACTTCTTGAAACTTCGACCTAAACGAAAACCTCAACACAATCCACAACCAATAAACCTACAACAATTGCAAAAACATAGTATCAACAAAAAAAGATCGAATCGGTTCACACTCTCAAATTTTCCTATCAAGTGATAAGTTTTTCCACATTATTAATCGTAAAATTCTAATAACCATGAGGTGTGTCAGCTCAGTAGTAAGCACTTGACTTTGTCACCTCAACGGAATGGGACAGTTGTAAAATGGTAGTCACCGCTACCGCTGTTAATAATAATAATCTATGAAGCACATACACCGGCACGACACGAACAAGACACGTCTCATAGACACCGATAATATTTTCAGAAAATGGCATAATTCAAAGTAATCACATTTGTCAATGTCTGACAGACACACTGACACGTGTTGGTCACTAGACAGACGAAGTGCCGGAGCTACAGAGATAATAATTTCCCAATCCAAGATATTTTTCTTGTAAAAAAATATAAATTCAATTAAAAAAATCCTAAAATTCTAAGAAATACAAAAACACAATCAATGTACACAAAAACCCTTCAAATTCAAGATTATAAAGAAAATCAAGATCAAAATTCAAAACCTCTGCAAGAATAAAATCACACAAAAACCCTTCAAATTCAATCAAATTATTACGAAATTAACACAAAATCAATGATAATAATAAAATTGAAATTCACAAAAATTGTTCTTGATATATACCAAATCAATGTTAGAAATTGATCATAAATTGATGAAATTTAATTAACAAGAACAAATTTTTCAATCCAAAATCAGATCGTTAATTCTCTAATCACAAAACCCAGAATACATAAATAAATAAATAAAAAATGATGGGTCATATTAAAAATCAAATTTTGAAAAACAAATTTAATTTAAATTGTATATTATTAATTAAAAAATATGAAAAAGAGAAGGAAAAAAAACCTGTGAGCGATTGTGTTGGGATTTTGAATGAATGAGTGTGATGAAGAAGGATGAATGAATGAGTAAAGTTTGTGAAATTAAATTGAATTAAATTTGATTATATTCAATTTGGTGTTTTTATTTTTGGAAAAGGTTTGGTTAAGGTTGATGTATGATGGAAGAAGACACGGTATTGGTAGTTGGTAGTTATTTATTGCTTCCATACACACATAACAAAAAATATAATATTATATTATAAATGAAAAAAATCTATATACTTTACAATCATTTCCATAAATCTAAAAAAAAATGTTATCATGTCCATAAATGTCAAAAGAGAATCTTATCAAAATAAAACTAATATTTTTTTTTAGTAGTGTTAGAAAGTAAACGAGGCAAAAAGAAAAAGAAAAAAGAGGGAGAGGCAAAACTAAGTTCCAAGTTTATTTCTTAGAATGAGAGATTCCATGCTAGGTGGAGGTAGTTCCTGTGGGCAGAACATCTTGCATGTGATCCTTCTTTAACCATAAAATCTGCACACATATTTTGTTTCTTAAGAACATGCACCAATGTTGTATTACTATTTCCATGTAAAACATCTCTAATACGAAGGATGTTAGTAGCATAAGTGTGCAAGGTATGATTACGACCATCAATAATTAATTCAATTGCTTCCAAACAATCACTATCACATATAATGTTGAAAATAAAACTAATGTGTACATACCAAATAATATTTGTATAAGATGTTAAAGATATTTAGACTTAATTATTAAAGTTTTTAGATTTGAATTGAGAGTTTTGTCATATATATGTTTCAATAAAAAATATAAAACAAAAATACTTAAATGAGATGATAAATGATATGTTTTGTTTAATAAGATGTTCTCGAATGACATCATTAAATTTCTTGGTGGAGAGATTTAGTAGGAGGTGTGAGAGGGGTTATGTAATTAAAAAAATGTCTTAGATGTCACATTTTGTATTTTTAGCTATAGCGGGTATTTTTCTACTTTTTGCCAAAAAAGGGTATTTTATTTTCTACTAGCAAGTCAAAAACTTATCTCTTTTTTCATTTTGTTGATAAAGTGTCAAAAACTAATATCTTGAGAGACAAACAACTGTTTTTAAAATAGAGGATTATATTTTGAGACACAGGTTTGATAACAAAATTTAACAATAACTTAAATGGTTAACAATATTTAAATATTTAATGCCTTTAAAAGAATTAATTAATTACATTTAATCGATGATTAAGATGTATGTTAAGTTGTTGAAACTGATGTCTGGGGTTTGAATCTCGATCCTTGTATATAACAATATATTTTTGTCAACTTCAAGGGAATAATTTAATTTGTTAACAACAAATATGAGAATAACGAGAACTAAATTCAATATAAAATATTGATTATTTTATTTTAGCCACTGTTTTGTTTTGGTATGCAGTATACGACTTTTTTTGTTTGAAAGGTGCAGTATACGACTTTTTCATTTTACTTGTAATAATATATATTATATTCTGTTTGAATAGCAACTAATGTGTACATTATTGGGAATTAGGAAGTTGAGCACATGTAGTTTAATATCTTAATATACCAATATTGTGAAACACAAGTGGTTGATACTTCTTAACAATTTGGTGCACGATTCGGTGTCGTCTAAACAAAAGTCTTTGTTGAGAGAGATTAACCCTTTTTAAGTGGATCTCGGTTATTTTAAAAGGATTAATCTTGGTAGCTACACGCATAAATGAAATTTATTCGATGGTGGAAATGGAAAAATTTAGAGTTCAAACCTCAACCTTTACATATTAACGTCCTTGCAACTAACAAGTAAGTAGTGTTTACTGAGAAAAACAACTTCAATTCTAAGAGTCTAAAATTACTTTTTGGATGAAATCATTTCTACAATCACGAACTTGGTAAGGGATGAGAGTCACAATATTCTTTTTCATTTCCATAGCTTTATTCGGTAGCACCAGTACTTCTGATCAAAGATGTGTGTGATCTCTGATCTCTAACACATATCAGTGTCTGACACCTACGCCCCAACACATATGTGATTTTCTCATATTATTATCGGTGTTGACATATTAATGCTCGTGACATGTCTAGTATCTGTGACTGTGTATATGCTTTTATGTAATTCAACAACAACAATATTCTGATACAACAGAGACAATAGAATCCAACACTTTTCTTCAATCTCATACTTTATGTAATTGAATACAGTTACAAGGTTAAACAGATTTGATATTGTGCTACAAATATGAAGAAATCTTCATCTTTCATAGGTGCTATCATATACATGCATTTTCTAAGTTAGTAGAAGAAAAAAATTAAGTCTAGAGTAAGCAAGTAACAGAAATTCATCATCTATGTTTTCTTTTCTTTGAACCCTTTCCTCCAGAGAAAACCCTTGTGGTATACTGTGAATTGATAAGCTCCTGAGGTATACCGGCGGCACCCGACTTTAATACATCGACTAACTCTGCAAAAACATTCTTATTCTCATCGTTCACAAAAACTATGGCTTGACCTTCCTCTCCCATTCTAGATGCCCTTCCTATTTGATGTACATACTCCTTAATCGAATTAGGCATGTCAAATACAATAACTTGTCTTACGCCTAATAGATCAACCCCTCTGCCCAAAACTCCGGTAGCCACAACCACCGGGAAGTCACCAACCATAAATGACTGCATTATTTCTCTCCTTTCGGTCATAGATTTCTCGCCGTGTATTGAAACAGCTTTAACTCCAGTTGAAACTGTAATTGCGTTTGCCAAGAGATCTGCTCCGAGTCTTGAGCCGACGTATATTACAACAGGTGGCTTAAAATGTTTCTGGCTTTTTAAAATGTCAAATAGTTTTTGCTTCTTTTGTTTCGACTCGACCCAAATAGCTAGCTGCTTAACGGCCTTGTTTGGTCTGTTAGGTTCGCCAACGGTTATAACCACTGTATCTTTTGCCATATAGTTTGCCATCTTCTCTAAAGAATCTGAGGTTGTTGCGGAATACATTAAGACCTGAGGTTGTGACAAAGCTGTGAATATCTGTAATACCTGATCTCGAAAACCCCTTTGCAGCATGCAGTCCACTTCATCGACAACAAAAGTTGTCACGTCGTCTAAATCAATCTCATTTTTCGATAAAAGATCAACAAGCCGTCCTGGTGTTCCCACAATCAATTCAACTCCTTGTTGAATGCGGTAAAGTTGTCTAGCCATGGCATCACCACCAACCACAAGTGCAGTTTTAAACGGCAACCCTTTCCCGAGTAATTTCGCGTGCTCTTCAACCTGTATACTGAGCTCTCTCGTAGGTGTCAACACCATAGCTAAAGGCGTTTTCTTATCCGAAACATACATCAATCGATGACTTGCACAACGAGAAATTATTGGAATAAGAAACGAAGCAGACTTTCCTGAACCTGTATCGGCCAAAACAAGCATGTTCTTCCCAACCAAAGCAGCAGGGATCGCTTGCATTTGGACAGGCGTAGGCATCTCATAACCAGCTACCTCTATGTTCTGCAGGAGTTTGTCAGAGAGGTTACATGAAGCGAACGACATAACCGGTGCCGAAACAACACCCTTCACATGAATGTCGAGTTTCTTTCGAAGCAATTCAGCCTGAACCTGATCACCTCCTAAAGACGGCTTTCCTGATTTGTTATCAGTATCTCTAACATAAAAGCACTCATCGGGTGCAGGTAGCTTTTTAGGTGGTGGAAGACATCCAACACTAGATGACGATTTGGAAATTCGAGATAGTACCGATTGTTTACATTCCAAACTACAAACATCATCATCAGTTTCATCACATATATATTCACCGTATCGGCCACATACAATACACTGGGGCTCCCCAGGAAGAGCATCTCTCTGGTCCTTAGAACTCAACTTGACATCATTCCCTGCATCTAAAATAAATAAACAAGATTAATTGGCTTCATACTTTGAGAGACTTAACAGCAAAGGTTTTGAATAAAGGTTTGCAACTGCGATTGCAGTTGCATCCACCGCACTTGTGCGCAATTTTCCGCAATAACGACAATACAACATATCGCAACCAATCATGACACCAAAATTCACTAGAGAAACAAAGAACTTTTACCTTAAATTAACAGAAAGATTGATCACTCTACTGGCAGTCTGTAACTGAATGTGCAAAACAACACCAACAGTAACAACCATGTTTGGATAAACAACTTAATTAAGTGCTTATCATATAAATGTTTATGTATAAGTATTTCTATAACAAAAGATAAAATAAAGTCAAATTGTTTTCATATAAGCTATCCTGGAGAGCTTATGAACATAAGCTACAAATACCTTTATGAACATGCCATAAGCTCTCCCCAATAGCCTCACAAGTGCTTACACCAGTAGCTGAGCTCAAATAAGACAATCCAAATGGGTTGCTTTCAAAAGTTGCAAAAGAAAATAGAGAAGAAAGTATTGAATCTATATTCTATTCTATCAAGTGCATTAGCTAAACAGAAAAAGAAAAAGAAAAACAGAAAACTCAGAAATTAAACGAGAGGGTTTTCTCGTTACTATCATAAGTTTTGTGAAAGTATTGGAAGAACTTACGAAAACAGTTGACGACATTCTTTATAAGCTGTTTCCAGCCAATTTTCATTAGTTCTCTAAAATAACTTATGAAAATAGCTTATAACTTATACGAAAACAATTGTGTATGCTTGGTTCTGTAGTGACAAGAATTGATTTCGAGTGAACCAAATCCGTCTAAAAGTGAGTTAAACAATAAAATTTAGAGTAAAAAATCAATTTTAGAATCAAAAGCTACAAATCCTAACTTCAACTAAAATCAATTCTAGAGGCAAAATCAATTCTACTTGAAAGCAACCAAACATATCAAAATCAATTGTACACCTCTAGAATCAAATGTGCATCCTCCAAAAGTGGAATCAAACATACACTTAATCATCTGCTATAGAAATGACTTATTCATAAGCGCTTATCATATAAGCTGCAAATAAGTTGTTTATTCAAACATGGTCTCCATTATAATTCCAAAAGTAGACAATTTGGGAGAACTTACAAAAACAACTTATGGCATTCTTCATAAGTTGTTTTCAACCAATTATCATAAGTTCTGTAAGATAACTTATACATATAGCTTATAACTTATACAAAAAACAATTTTACCATTTGTTATAGAAGTAACTTATACAGAAGCACTTATCATGATAAGTGCTTGTGCAATAAATTGCAAATAAGCTGTTTATTCAAACAGGGTCTATAATCAATAACAACAAATATACATGAGTATTGTTAACACTATTTCATTGGATCAAACAAAAATTTGAAAACAGCAATTGAAATATATTCAATCAACAACACCCAGATGAAAAAAAATATATGAAATTGAATATTGAAGAATCGATTTCAATACAGGAAGATGAATTAGGAGCATTACCATTAGGTGAATCTGTTGAAAGCGATGGAATCATTGATGGGTTATCGTTAGAATCATCATCAACCATGTTGTTTAGGGTTTTGGAAAATGGAGAGTGATAGAAGCATGAATGTGATTCTTCTATTTTGAATCAAATAAGAAGAGGAACATGTACAACCTTGGGTTTTCGTTTCTGTTTGTTTTTCTTTTTTTCTTTTTTGATTACTTTTTTCTAGTGGCTAGATTTCACCTTATAAAATGAATAAGTGGAGTGTCCGCATATTTCATAGGAATTAGGTCACACTGCGATGCTTTCTGAACCTGATTATGAGGGATCAGCTGCTGAGGAGCCTGATTTTGAGGAATAAGCTGAGGAACCTGTTGTCGAAGTCGTTTTATGCACATGGGCTAACATAGTGGTTGAGGCCTTTGCTGAACAAGCGGTGGATCCTTTGTAGCCTTCAATGAAGATACTAGGCTAGTTAACTTTTCTACCTCAGCCCGAAGCGTTGTTACCTCTCCACGAAGCTCATGGACTTCTTGCTCAAGTTGATCCATCCTTTGTGTTTGCACGAGTGTTTGCATATGCGAGCCGAACTTGGATGAAGACATCAGAACCCTTTACTGACGAACCGACCTTTTGTAGACAGAATCAAAGTATGAGACACGGACTAGAAACTATAAATGCAAATGATGCATGGTATGTTTATGCAAAAATGTGACGATTTTTTTTTTGAAGGATTTATCAAAGTTAATTGTAAACATTGTAAAGGAACATGGTTTCATTTGAAAATTGTAAAGATATTGCAATCCGTTCCTTTTTCAAAAGGTAAGAACGAAACCAAGGAAGAAGTTCTTATCAAAAGCAAAAGCTTAGTTAAGATTTTTGAAGTTGGATCTCTTGATGTTCATTCTTACAAGGTCCATATCTATGATGTTTACCAAAAACTTGTCTAAATCCTTCGATATTTGATGGAAAAAGTTGTTTATGAATGGATACATGTATGTATGCATGATTATGCTAAAGAACATAGAATACATGGTGAGGTTAAGTCCACAATGTTGGAGTCAAGGGTAACAACGCCATTTGGTAAGGACTATGGTTTCAATTGTACCTGTATCACGGGTTCTACCAAGTTCCCAAATTACAACTACCCTTGTGAATATATCGGTGTATAGGACTGCTCCTAGTCCAATAACATTCATAAGGAAGTATAGTTTGAGTGTAGTATCGTGTATCGACCAAATTCAAGACTGCTCTTGGTTTAGCCACCGCACCACGTCCTAGAAAGGCCAAGATGGGTTAAGGGTAATCTAAAGGTTCTCAACGTTTAGCGGACTTCAAAAATAACAATGCTTATCACGACTGCTCATGACAACATATTTTTACTTTTGAGACCTACGTTGAGTGGAGTTATATCACATGCACACATATCACAGGACCGCTCCTGGTATGGCACTATGATTGTACCCCGTCCTATCTTATGTTTCACTCAATCCCGGGTGTAGGACTTATCTCACCACTCACGTTTGAAAGAATAAACACTTAGGCACGTATTTGCAAGGTATAAGTAGTAAAAAGCACAAGTATAAATAAAGACGAGTTAGGTGTAACCCACTTAGGAAGACAATCCCCAATGAAGTCGTCATTTCCGTGCTCCTCGATTTTCGGATATCAAACCATTAATTGATTTGAATCTTCAATCTTTGAACTCTTAACTTTTATTCGTGGGAAGGGAAAAAGTAAGTAAAAACCCTTATGAGATTATTGGATTCAGGGGTTGATTTCGTGGAGGGAAGGTGCTAAGCACCCTACTCGACTACGGTACTTCGTAGGAACCTTTTGCCTAATTTATCCTGTGCTAATTCATTTACTTATTTTGAAAATACTTGCCTAAATGTCTAAGTGAAAGAATGGAGGGAGAAGAAGTATGTTTTTGTTATTTTTATTTGATTTGAAAGGATGAATCCTTTGCCTACTTACCCAAAAGAATGGAATCAAAATCAAGTAGTTCACTCTCAAAAATTATTTGGTGGGTTAGGTTGATTTTAAAGTTTTTGAAAATGGTTTTTAGAAGGGAAAAGAGGTCTCAAGGCATAGAAGAAAAAGGAAGTGAGGTTGTTTGATTTTAATTAACAGAAATCCAAATCTAATATGGATATTAAAATTGCTTAAAATTTGATTAAGAAAATAAAAGGAAAACAATCTTTGGGTTAAAATCCAAGGTTTCTTAAGAAAATATTTTTTGAAGTTTTCCATATTTGATTTTTTTGGGAAAATGATTTTTCTAAACTAACGGTAAAAACTATATGTTTCAACATAACGGAGAATAAAATGTGAAAGGAAATTACCGAGGATGTTGGATCCCAAGTAAAATCCCAACCTAAATTACTAGTTGTTTACTTTTAAGGCACTCAATTTAGTCAAGTTTTTAATTCTAGTTTGTCCCTAATTCAATTTAGTCCTCACTCACAATCCAAGCATAAAGCGGTAAATAAATTTGTGGTGTCGGTGCATTTTTATTATATGAGTATTACATCAAGCCTAAATACATTCTATGGTCTCAAGAGAAATATAAATGAGAAGAATAATAAAGTGCATAAATTAAATTACATAATTTCCTAAATACACACTAATGAAATGATGACCATAAAATAAATGACAAGAATTAAATATGCATGCAAAAATTAAATTAGAAATGAATGACAAATAAAATAAACATAAAATAAATTGCAATTTAAAAACAAACAAGAAAATAACCAAAAAAAAGTAGTGGAAATGAACAAATAAAACAAACATTAAAATATAGAGAGTTTTAAAAGAGAGAACACATTTTTTAGAATAAAAAGAGACATTAAAATAAAAAAAAATATGGTGTAAAACATATTAAAAAAAAAAAGGGGGCTCAGGCAGGATTAATCTGGACCACTCGATGAATCAGGAGCTCCAAATTCAATCATTGTATCAACTCATCACAACCACAAGATCAAATGATCCAAGGGTTTAAAAATCAGGAACACAATAGTGAAAATAGACAACACTCATAGGATTTAAAGTCAGGCACACAGTAGCCGTCAGATCTGAGATCTGACGAATTAAACAAAAGACACATGGTGAGGAATAAAAGACAAAGGCCTACGTGAATCTTCCCAAGAGCATCCTGGACCATCAGATCTGAGATCCACCGGTCTAGTCTTGAGGTCACATGGCTAACAGATGGTCATGCACACACTTAATCGGACCAAACAAATAATAGTATAAAAGCAAAATTCAACAACAAAGACAATACAAACAACACAAACTTCTCTCTCTCAGAGAGAGAAGAGAGAGAGAAGCTCTCCCTTCTCTCTAGAAACAACGTATTTTTTTTTTTAAAAAAATTTAGTTCAATCTCTTCTTCTCCTTCTTCTAAGTACGTTTCCAAGAGTGATTTTCACAAAAACAACACAAATAACCCTAGATCTAACAAAACAAGTTCGGAATTAAGAAGAGAACAAAATGTTACCTCTACTTCTCCTTGTTTCACGAGTTCCTTTCTTCCTCTTTTTCAGATCTATTTGATCTCGTCCTTCTTCTTCTTGCTCGATTTGGATCTAACAGTGTTGATACTCGTCGGATTCGGTTTGAACGTTGACGGATTCGATGAAAGTAGTGGTGTTGGTGTTATGTGAGTTGGATGATGGTGTGGTTTAGAGAAATGGGAATAATGAGGTTTGTTTGATGATTTGGTGATGAAGTTGGCTTTTGATTCGAAAAAGAAAGATACGTATGTGAAATTTGTGTTTCTGGAAAAAATTGCTTATGAGTGTTCTTGAGGTTTAAATGCTGAACAGTGTCAAAATTAAATGTTGTTATTTATAGCTACTATAACTAAGGTTTAGACTGATATGTGGAAATGACAGAAATACCTCTGTAGCTGGATTAAAGAAACTTGGACAAGAAGAAATAAAAGACCAATGATATTGTGACACCTGGACAGGACTTTAAAAGATAACACTCTAAAAACAAAATATTATTTAATAATAAAATAAATAAAAAAACGAAAATTTAAAATGAAATAAATAAAAATGAGATAAATACATAAAAGAAAATAAATAAAAAGGGGAAGATAATAAACTAAAAAAAAGTAATTAAAATTGTCCCTTTCAGTAACCAAATGAGGTATTTTAAAATACCTCTCTGCCGAAATTTCGTCTGAAACAACGAAAATTCCCGACTTTAAAAGTACAAATAAAATGGGTAAAAACAGATAAAAGTGGTCAAAATTTGGGGTATGACACCCCCATACTTAGGAGAAGCATTGTCATCAATGATTAGAAGAAGAAGAAAGCTCACAATTTTATTGAGGTCCATAAGGTGGACCTTGGAGGTGGAGGTATTTCATCATGTTCTGGGGCATTTGATTATTTTCTTCATTTATTCGATTGTCCCTTTGGACATCGTTCCTTAGCCCGGAGATCTCAACACCTTGTCTTTGTTGCTCGGTGCTTATTCTTTGAATTTTGGTTTGGATCCATGTCCACTGTTCATCATAGTGCCCACCGGCTTCTTGCTCATGGTGCAAGTGTGCACCTTCCTCCTCTTCATCACCACCATCATCATGTACATGTGGATTAGTGCTAACATAAAGCAAATTCTCCACCACCTCCGGATTAGTTATGTCCGAATTAGGTAGAATAATCAAACAATTAGCATTATTGACTTTCCACTCATATTTGTATTTGTGAGACATGCCAAAAGGTTTAAGGAAGAACATAGAGGTGAGTGTATCTAAGTTTAGGTAATTATTCCCCTCAATCATATAGATCCCTTCACTCACATTCACTTCAAACTTCCTAGCAATGAAGGTGATGATTTCACCTACCACTATATCACCTTTATCATCCGGTTTCTTTTTAGCATTTAAAACAAGATAATCAAGCAAATAAAAACAAATGTTAACTGAGTGGTTATAACAGTTCATCAGTCCTCATCATTCCTACCTCTATCCTAGTCTATCCATAACATTAGCTTCGGGGTATCTACAAGCAGAAAAAGGTTTAGAGATAAGAGATTTATACCTACTCCTTTGCTTGTCATCTTTAAAATGGATGTCATGGTTGCGAACTGTTGATTGCTTTTTGCCTGCACCACTTTCGGAGCCTTCAATTTCTTTTCCCTTCCTCTTTGATGCCATTAACCTAGTTGACTTGGTTTGGGTTTTGGGGAGGGTTAGGGTTTTGGTAAGGTTTTGGTTGGGAAAGGTTGGTTTAGTGATGGGGTTGGGGTTTAAGTAAGGTTTTTGAGTTTAGTGATGAAGATTGGTGAAGAAATTGTGGTTTTTGGGTTAGGTTTTTAGGGATTACGAATTTGGTGAATTTTTGGTTTGGATGGATGAATGTTGGTTTATGTTTGGAATGATGTTTGGAGATGATTTGGGTTAGAATTTGTTTGATTTGGTGGAGTTTTGGAGGTTTGAAGGTTTAGGTTATGGAGGTTTAGAGAGAGAAGTTTGAAGATGAAAGAGGTTGTGCTGTTTGAATGAGGGAAGAAGGGGAAATTTTTTTGGTTTTTGTGTGCTGATGGGTTGGCACGGTCGTGCCACCACAGGCAAGGGCGGTGCCAAGCTCCTGGTCATGGTCTCCAAAAAAAAAATTTCTTTTTTTTTCTTTTTTCTTTTTTCGAATCATGTTTGGACAAATACCTACAAAACAAATTAAAACAAACAAAATAAAAGCAATTAAACTTCGTGGGTTGCCTCCCACGAAGCGCTCGTTTAAAGTCATTAGCTTGACAATCAAGAGGTTTCTCTACCCTATACCTAATCTTTCACAAAGGGACAATGGCATCAAACTGACATTCTCTCTGGATCCTTAAGTTTAGATGGCAATTTGTCTTGAATGATTTCAATAAATATCCTAAGTTGCTCATCTAACTTTGACTTATCAAACCCTTGCGGGAAAGGAATTTTTGGCTCATATGGTGGTAATATGTTAGGCTTCTCACTCTCTACTACAACTTTCTCACTTTGTGGCTTTTAACTCTCTACATCATCCTCGATTGTCTTGGTTTCCACAACGAGGTCCTCTAATTGCCTACCATTTCTAAGTGTAATATCATTCATTTGACCCTTTAGGTTAGCTTCAGGTTGGCTTGGAAAGATTCCAGAGGTTTGGAAGGGAGAGGCTACTTGAGGGATTTGAGTCTCTAGCATTTTGTTGTGAGTACAAAGAGAATCCACTTTTGAGGAAAGCATATCGAGAGAGTCATTCAAAATTCCAGCTTGGATTTTAAATTCTTGGTTATGCCTAGTGTTATCTAATATAAGATTTTCTAGCAAAAGTTCCAAGTCGAATTTTTGAGGGACTCCTTGGTTATTTGCAAAACCAGGTGGAGAGTCATTCAAAGTTCCAGATTGGATTTTAAATTCTTGGTTGTGCTTAGTTTGATCTAATACAAGATTTTCTAGCAAAAGTCCCAAGTCAGATTTTTGAGGGACTCTTTGGTTGTTTGCAAAACCGGGTGGTGCTGTTTGTTGCCCAACAAGATTTTGAGGGGTTTGAAAAAAATTTGACTATTCCTAAACCCTTGATTATATTGAGCATAATTTACTTGCTCAAGACTTCTAACAACACTACCTAGTTGACATTCAACACTAGTATGACCAAATATTCCATAAACTTTACAAGGTGATGAAACGGGGGAAAAAGTCCATTGATAAAGGTTTTGAGCCATAAAACAGAGAAAAAGAGAAAAAAAGAAAAAAGAAAG
>Ga0228710_1004654_pt1 | contig 21608 bp, 12 predicted proteins | sample MedpolnodulmetaG_FD_177995 | JGI IMG/M metagenome (GOLD analysis project Ga0228710, IMG submission 177995) | Root nodule microbial communities from Medicago polymorpha collected in Santa Monica, California, United States - pink nodules | ecosystem: Host-associated > Plants > Roots > Nodule...
AAAAAAAAAAAAAAAAAAGAAATTTTTTTTTTTTTTTTTTGAAAAGGCCAAATGAGCAACAATATATTAACAATCCAAAACTGACCGCTTTAGCACAAGGTGTACTGAAGAGAGTCTGTCAAGGAAACAGAGTACAACAATAGTTCAAAATGATGCCAAAGCAAAACTAGCTAGGTAACTGATAATAAGCAAAAAATTGGATTTAGCCTCCATAATTGGTAATCAAAGTCGAATATGACTTATTTCAATTTAAACCATTAATATGATTGAAGCTTCACCCTTTCACATGCTACCAACAAGTTTTCTTCTTGTTGTTGAATAATAGTTTGTTACACTCTTTCCAAATAATCCAAGTAACAAAGAACCAAATAACATAAAACGAGTTTTTAACTTTATGCGAAAAAACCCCCTCAGCTACCAAACTGAGTAATGTGGTCCACGATACTTCCATTGAGAGCAGTATCGAACCCGAGCCAATTATAATGTAATACAAACAATGTCATTCAAATAATATTCAAATATTTTTTAGGGTTAATAGTGATTTACCTCTTGTAATATATGCCACTTTTGGTTTTGCCTCCTGTAAAATAAAAGTTTTGGATTCCGTCCTTGTAAAATAAAGATTCTTCAGAAAACCCCTCGAGTCATATGACTCAGCAGAATCTCTTATGTGACACTAACATGGCGGCGAGGTGGATATTTATTTTAATTTTCAATTTTTTTCGTTTGGCCACGCATGTAATTATGTGACACCTAATTAATTAATTTTAAAACAAACAAAAAAATTCAGAAAATCAACTTCATCATTAATCTCCTTCGTCTCAAATCCAGAAAATCAACTTCACAAACACCAACAACTTCATTCATCATCATCACCAACAACTTCTTCATCATCTTCATCCCTTTAATATTTATTTTCTTCATTATTCTTCAACCAACAAACATCTCTCCTTCAACATCAACAACCCCTCTTCTCTTAACACAAAAACAACAGCAACAACACAGGAACAACAACACATGAGCAGCATCACAACAACACATCAACAACTCAAATCTCCATCAATTTTCTGAATCTAGAATTTCACCAATCCTTGAAAAAAAAAAACTTAAATCAAGAATTTCACCATCCTTTCCACTTCACAAATCCTTTTCTTCTTCTTTTTCTTCTACCCATCGTTTTCCTTAATTTTTCTCATAGTTTCTAAAATCCCTTATTTTCAACGCTACAATACCGAAATAACCAAAGAATTCCGCATAAGCACTTCTTATATTCTGGAACATTCTTGAACCAATTTTCCGGGTTCAAAATCTATTAAGCAAACATATACACTCGAAGCTTTTGAGGTGTTTAGAAAGGTTTGGGTTTGAACCTAAAGAGAAGATGCGAGAATCAATTTTGTTGCATATATGGAGAAGATAGAAAAAATAGGTTTCAATAGATGTGGGGTTTGAGTGGGTCCATTACTCCATTTTATTAAAACCGAGTTGAAGGTGAAGATGAGTGAAGATCCATTTGTACTCTTCCTTTTTCAACCTATTTTGGATCTAAAAAGTCATTTCCCTTAAAAAAAAAATTAAGATCTGAATGTTTGTTTTGTTGAAGAACCAATGGAGAGATAAGTTCATGACTTTTAAAAAACAAAAAACAATAATCGATGATATATGTTTATGGGATTTTAAAAAAGAAGAGGAGTATGATTTTTTTTTTTAAAATCATATAAACCAACCACCCTATTTTATTAATGTTGTGTTTCTGGGCTCGTAGAAGATGAGGAACACAATGTCTTTTTTGGTGTTTTTTTTAAAATTAATTAATTAGGTGTCACATAATTACACGTGTGGCCAAACAAAAAAAAATAAAATTAAAATAAATATCCACCTCAGCGCCATATCAATGTTACGTAAGAGATTCTGCAGAGTCATATAACCTGATGGGTTTTCTGAAGAATTTTAACCAAACATGTATTACAGGGGGTAAAACACTATTAACCCTATTTTTTTAATGAAAAATGTCAGTATTTTTTTTTTTTAGAAAAATGTTAGAACATTGACTGTTATGTTTTTTTTTTCATTCCTTCAAAAAAAAATGTTAGTTTTTTTTTCTTTCCTTTTCACGATTTGAATTTGAACTTTCAACTCCTAAACTCTTGTCTCAAATTAGTTGAGCTATCCAACCCTTTCAATAATGTTCAAATATTTTATAAAAAAAATAAAATAATGTTCAAATATATTTATGATAACACTTTGATTTGGAGAGTTTGTGATAACACTTTGATTTGGAGTTTGTTCAAATATTTATGATAATATATATTTATAACAAAAATAGGAAGAGTTTGTGATACACTTTGATTTGGATTTTGGACGGTCGATTTTGAATGACGGAAAACTGAGACCCAAACTTTGATAAAAATAGTGATTGTGTTTGATTCGATTTAAACTCAAATATGAAAAGTAAAAAAACAAAAAACAATTTTATGGATTTGGTTTTGATTTTCAGTTCCATTATTTTCGGTTTGACCTCAAAATATATATTATCTACATGTTAGAATTTTGCCAAATATCAGTGATGAGAAGTTAATTAAACCCTCCTCTCCCGCAAATATCTAACTAACAATTAAATTTCCAAATACATGTCATCGAAGACTTTCCTCCTTACCATTTTAGTAGTAACAACTTTTGTGTCAAAAAAATGGAATCCGCATTTCTATAATAATATTATTTTTTACAACAAAAGTTTAGTTGTGGTATTAACCAATTTCTCTATTCCATTAAAAAAAAGTACACTACCAAAAAAAAAACAAAAAAAAGTGATTTTACTTTTGGAATCTCATGTACCTGTCATTTTTTTTAAACTGCGTAAATTTTTTTGGTTAATACCTTGTATCTGTTTGATTGACGAAGTAGTAAAAGTGGTTAATGAAATTTAACTTTCCAAAAATACCTTGTATATATATTCTTTGTTTTTTTAAGTATACATTTTTTTGTTAATTTAGTTGTGAAATTGGAAATAATACAACTAAGATTTTATGTTATGAAAATTATCATGTATAATAAATTTTTTTTTTTTTTAAAAAAGTTCAAAATAATATGCCAAAATAAAAGGTATTGTTCAAAATTCCCAAGTAGTATTGTATTTGTGTCTTAAATGTGGGTTCAAATTTTCATTTTGAATGTGTTCATGTTGCGATCTTGATCATCACTCTCTTCATAAATAGAGGTTGACTATATATATAAGTATCATCATTATTGGCGGAGCCAGAAATTTTATAGAGCTTGGACAAAAATTATATAGCCAGAAATTCGTGTACGCGCGCGTGTGAAAATATTGAGTTTGTCCAAAAAAAAATTAAGTGGGTTAATAGGCTATTCAGTTGGGCCAAATATAAACAAAGCATCGATTGAGCCCGGGCGAGTGCCCGAGGTCGCCGGGTGGTGGCTTCGCCCTTGATCATCGTCATTTATAAATATAATTCTACAGGTTCTTCCGAAAATTTCCCTCCAAATTTTTCCTCCATATCATTTTATTAATTAAATAAAAAAAGAAGAGAAAAAACCCACTACCCATGTTTTCATCCACAATTCTATTTTTGCTAATTCACCTATTAATTAAAATGGGAAATAACTATTATTCTTTTTTGGAAGGAAACTATCATTCTATTAATTAAATTATAAAATGAAGAGAAAAAAAAACACTACCCACATATCACACTTCACACCCACATTCCATAAATATGAAACTAAACTAACCACACCCACCATCCATAAACATCAAACTTTTTCCAATTAAATTAAAAAATTGAAATTTAATTAAACATGCTCCTTAAAAATAATCCTACAAGTTCTCATTAATTTTTTTCTTCAAAACTCTTATATTCTTTTAATTAAATTGAAAAAATCAGAATTTAATTGATCGGTGGATAAAAATAACTTCCCATATTAGCTAGCCACATTCCAGTGCATATGAACTAATTAATTAAATAAAAAATAGACAGAATTTAATTGAGTAGTGGATAAAAATAATTTCTCATGTTAGCTACCCATCTTCCATTGCAAATTAACTAATTAAATAAATTAAATAAACAACTTGCTGAAGAAAAAAAACTACGTACCTCTCTCCACTTTGTTTATTCCATAACACACATCTTCATATATTTGTTCTCCTTCATCTACTCATTTGTTCTCTTCCATCTACTATTATTGTTTCTAGAATTTTGGCATTATGATATGCATTATTTTTTATTTTTACATGTTATTTATAGAATACCTCATTATTTATGATTGTATTTGTTTTTTTTTTTATATAGAAAAAAGAAGTAGAGAAACGATAGTTTGGAAGAAGAAAGACCATTATGGAGAATACTGAAATGTTACTCACCATTTTATTGGACGAAGTCATTAGAAGTGAAAATTTGATCCATCATTTCTATCATAAGGAGTTCAACCGATGTAAAAACAATGGTAGCCTTTTTACTATTTTTCAATGAATCTAGCATCTGTCTCCATCTTTTGATATCTAAAGTAACAATTTCATGTGCACCTTTTGATTTAGGTTTTCTATCCTTTCTAAGCATGCAATATTTGCAATTTCAATGGTAGCCTTCTTATTTTTATTTAAAATTTTATTCCATTTAATTTTTTTTAAATAATGGCTCCAATATTTGCAACATGGTTATAGAGATAAAGGGTTCTACTATTGTTCTTAATGATACGTATATTTTTATATTCCGCTTCGATTTAAAAATGTCTCTCTCTCAAGATATTCTAGATAGCCTAAGGTTTTAGAGGCAAAGGGTTCTACTATTGTTCTTAATGATACGTATATTTTTATATTCCTCTTCGATTTAAAAATGTCTCTCTCTCAAGATATTCTAGATAGCCTAAACTCCTAATCACTAATGTAACACGTCCAAAAAAATTAATAGACTTCTAATTAGTTTTCCTACTAAACCATATCACTTTTAGTTGTATATCACTAACCCCATCCCACTAAACCATACCACTAATATTGACTCCTTTCATTTACATGAACTTACTAAAAAAAAAAAAACTCTTTGAAATACTCAAACACCTATTTTTTAAGGTCTAAATTGAAAGCGTAACCATTATTATTCACACCAATATATTCAAAACAATATATTTAAGTATACCGATTATTAAGAATAATTCTATAAATATTGCTCGTGCATGTTGCACGTGCAGACGTATAGTTTTTTAATATTTTATTAAGATTTTATTATTGAATGCACATTTGTTTAAATAATATTTAAAGTACTAAATAAATAAAAAATATATCTTACGCATAATTTTTATGTGTCTAATATAATAAACACAATAAATTCAAAAAACATTCAAAAGTGATTTTATCAACTACAGAATCAATAGTTAGTGTTATTAAACTCATTCTTAATATGTAACAAAAAATAACTCATTCTTAGTACACTAACAAATAAAAAAAACACTCATTCCTAATTTTATTTGAAAAAAAGAGACAAAATCCACGATCTATTAGTTTTCATAATTATCCTTCGTTCAAACAAACTAGTATAGAGAGGGAGAAAAATTTGTGGAAAGACACTGACAATTACTCACTTGGACACTAAAAAAATTCCTATTTTGTTGGGATACTCTCATTTTTCTCTCTCATCCACAACCGATTTAGCACACAATTCTCACAATTACAACTCAACAGTCTCGTACATGATACACATAATTTAACTAATAACTCCTATTAATTGTTCTAATAGTTTGTAAAACCTAATCCAACTTTATTCCCCGCTCGCTCCTTCTCTCTTTCCGCCATGTCTCCCCCACCGGCCACCATTACTCCCCCTCCGGCACGCCGCGTGAAATCCAAAATCTGGCAGACATGTGCCGGTCCATCGGTGAACGTTCCAAAGGTACGTTCTAAAGTTTATTACTTCCCACAAGGTCACTTGGAACATGCCTGCCCTTCACCTAACGCTCAAACAATCACCGTTATTGATGGTTACCGTCCTTCCTTTCCGTGTGTCATCACGGCTGTTGATCTCCTAGCTGATCCTCACACCGATGAGGTCTTCGCCAAATTGCTACTCAGTCCGGTAACTGAAACTGAAGGACAAGAAAGTTCTGAGGTTTTTGACGAAGAAGATGACGGTGATAAGTTTGTTTCCTTTGTAAAGACTCTTACAAAATCTGATTCTAATAATGGCGGTGGATTCTCTGTACCTCGCATTTGTGCTGACTTGATCTTCCCCAAGCTTGACCTAAATTCTCCTTTTCCGTCTCAGCAACTGTCTGTTGCTGATGTTCATGACGGAGTTTGGAAGTTTGCTCATGTCTATCGAGGGAGACCCAAAAGACACCTTTTTACTACTGGTTGGACTCCGTTTGTGAACACGAAAAAACTCGTTGCTGGTGATTCTATTGTTTTCATGAAAAACACTGCCGGAGATATAGTTGTTGGAATCCGCAGAAACATGAAGTTTGCTGCAGCTGAAGCAAAGGCGGTGAATAATAAGAAAGAGGAGGAGGGTAAAGAGAATGGTTTGGAGGTTAAGGGAGAGGGTTTTTCTCGAGGCGGGAGAAGCGGAATGCTAACCGAGAAGGCGGTTATTGAGGCAGTGGAATCGGCGGAAAAGAATATGGCATTTGAAGTTATATATTACCCTAGGGCTAATTGGTGCAATTTTGTAGTTGATGCAAATGTTGTGGATGATGCTATGAAGATTGGTTGGGCATCTGGAATGAGAGTGAAGCTTCCTTTGAAGATGGATGAATCTTCAAATTCAAAGATGACATTTTTTCAGCCTCAAGGAACAATCTCTAGTGTGTCCAATGTCCCTAATTGGCGCATGCTTCAGGTGCTTTTCTGTTTTGGTCTTATTGTAGTTTTATTTTATTTTTTGAATCAAGGGCTGATTATATTTGACTGCATAATGATATAAATATTATTGTCGAAGAAGTTTAGGCATGATTCATTCAGACGTTATAGTCACATAATTCGCATTTCGCGTTGTTACGGGTTTGCGGTACTCGACATGAGAAGAATTCGGTGCATATGGAGGTATAAACCTCGCATCGATTCATAGTATTGGTACTACCTAATTAAGTATACTAAACTATCTTAATTACAAACAATTAGAAGGATTATATCGACAAGCTACAGCAAATTAGTGCCCACTTCCGAAAACCTTTTTTTATACTCACTTTTCTTTCACTTTTTTACTATTGTATCAATGTTATTTTGCATGAGACGCTCTCTTTTTTAGAGCTTCAAAGAGGTATTCCAACAAAATTTATCTGCTCTACCGGAGATTTTTCTTCCTGTTTATCTCTTATTCAACCTCTTAATTCGTCCTCTTTCTTTGATCTTCACACACATGTATCGGTTCGCCAATCTCCATGAATTATAGGGGAATTAGTGCGAACCAATTCGTAAAAGTACAACAAACTAGTACACAAGTATCAATTCACAATTTGCAGCATGTCAAGAGAATTATGTGACTATGGTTGAAACTAATCAGATGATGGTTCATGAAATAGATATCCAAAATTCTAATAGCAAGTAATTATTAATGTTTAATATTAGTTTTCAATCTTCTGACTATCTCAGCTCAACCAAACACAATCCTTGCCGAAAACATTATTCAACGATTACGAGACATGATTACCAAAATACAATTAGGAAAAATCACAACAGACCTTCAATGCTCACAATCACAACAATAGCTAGCTGAATAATTATAGCAGTTTCATCTTTTTTCTCTCCGCAATAGCAGCAGCAAAAGTGGTATATATGTTTCACCAAGAGGAATAGTAAAGTTATAGATAACTTGAAATGGAAACAGAGTTAGATCCCTCCCTTGAGAGCCTTGATCATTGTTGCTCCAAGTTTAAAGAGTCGTGCTTTATCCCTTGATCAATTTAGTATATAAATATTAGGGTTGAGTTATAGGAGTGTAGGCTACTATGCTATGTTCTTGTGCCCTATAGGATAAGTTAAAATTAAAATTCTAATATTATCTGACCAACTAAGCTAGTCGTTAATTTACTATTTTTTGGTGTTGTTGTTATTTATACTTTAGTTTGATTAGAAATACATTTGAAATATTTTATAGTTGATACCAAAATTAATCCATAATTATGGATCAACTGCAATTAGTTCTTGCACTTGTATTGTTTGAGATCATTAGATGCAAAACCATGCACCCTTCTTGCTCCTCATATTATTGAGTGATTGATGAAATGCTAGAATATAAGAGTGACAAGTGTTTTCGGGCATATAAATAATGGAGAAGCTTCAGGTATCTTATGGAAAAGTATTAGTTATTTAGGTTACCATATTTTTACTCATATTTTAGTATTTGTTAAGAAATCTTTGATGTGCATATACATACTATAACTTATTGTATATTTTGAATGACTGATTTTGGATTCTTACCATTTTTTCTCTTTATCATAGGTTAACTGGGATGAACTTGAAATCTCGCAAAATCAAAACCGCGTTAATCCTTGGCAAGTTGAACTTATTTTCCACACACCTACAGTGCATCTACCATTCCTCTCAACAAAAAAGTCTAGACTAGTTCAAGATTCTGCCTTGTTGTGTGATAACAAGGGTGATCCCTTCATTCCTATGATAGAGTTCCCTATGGGATCTTTGAACAAAACATTGTTGAAATCCGGTTATTTTCTAGAAGGCATGCAGGGAGCCAGGCAAGATCTTTTATCTCTAACAGGTTTTTCAAACCCCTTGAATGATAAGAGTTATAGTTTCTTTGTGAACAACCTAAACATTGACAGGCGGACATCTAACAACTTGTCACAAAATAACCTTAGTAGTTTGAACACCTTTGGGATAGATTTTGTTGAGACTCACAACAGTAACACAAAAGGAGTTGGGTCTAATTCAATCAAGTTATTTGGTAAGATCGTACAACCTGTTGAAAGCGATGTCCATGATTCTGGTACAAAGGGAGAGGATTGCTCTAAGGGATCCAATGAAATTTGATGCATTGACAAAACTTGATAACAATTGCTGAGCAAACTTTGTGGAAGAAGTTGTACATGTCTACTAATTGAGTTGAGTTTTTCTACTATGAAAGTGATAGCGTTGTCTATTAATGTATATATATGTTTTTGGGTTATCTCCTTTTAGAAGTCTTATTGCAACTAGAATGATGAAACATGATGTTTAATGGTCTGGAGTATTATCCAAATAGTTGACTTTCATTGTGTATTCTTTCAAATTTCATATTTTTTATTTTGGCTTTCAAATTTCATGTTTTCTAGGGTATGTTTTTAAGACTTCCAGATTTCTTTTTTATCCACTTAATTATGTTGTGTGTTTTTAGTAGTTAACACTAAAATTTCTTATTTTTCCATATTAGAACCTAGTTTGAGAACAATAGGCTATAAGCTCGTGAGTTGGTTTATGAGCATGAGGAAGATGAAATTTAAATTGGACAAAAGGAAAAACATCTCAAGAAATGCACGTCCATTTTATTTTAACTTCATTCTTAGCTCATCATTTCAATGACCATTAACTTGAACTTGAATAATTATATATAAGATTGACAATTTCTAATAGAAAGTAGAAATCACAAACTAGAGCTTCAAATTATGACACATGTTCAAAGCCTTTTGTTGTGATTCCCAAACATAGACTTGTTAAGTTTCGAGTCTAATATGAAAATCCAAGATTCAATAAATTTGACAAAAAAGAAAGATTCAATAAACTTTTTGTTTCTTAATTATGCAAAAAATGTGAGAAAAACAATCTTGGATGAAATAAATCAATAAAGAAGAGAATGGATTCAATAGACCCTTCACTTTCTCTAAACTATATTTGAATGCATATCCATGAATAAATTTCTTTCCCATGAACCATATATTTAATTCAGCACCGGCGGCAAGAGCACTAACGCTGACGATAGTTGAGGGGTTTGTTTTACCAAAGGACTGGATGCGGATACGATAATGCAGGAAACTGTTTTTGTTGCAGCTCCACATAATTTTAAGTATTTTAAGAATATTGAGAACATTTACCGGACGGTGAATGTTGAGCATGTACGGAAACATCAGATCCAGGATCTTGTGCGGAATAATAATTCATCCCCGGAGGAGGAGAGTGGTATTGAAACACAATTGTAGACGTCAGGTGTCTCCCCTCCACACCGTTGCCCGGTATACTTCAGAAGGACATTAAACTTCTTAGGCAGGTGAGGGCTTTGCAACCCAAAACTGAAGAAGAAACAGAAGAAACAATTCAACAAATTCAATTCCTAAAACACTTAGTTTAAAGGGTGAACCTAAGGATGGTTGAGTTGCACCTTTTTCCTTCAAGGCCATTTTTCTTCTTTTTCCTTCTTAGTTTTACGAGCTTTGGGGTAATTTTTTCGGCTTTTGGTTTGACCCCCCCCTCTCAAGTCGTTTAAGATCTAGATATCATGCTTCCTAGTTGTATACACTTCCTACGTAAAAGTGTGTTGTTAGTAGGGCAGTCATAATTAATTACACCTAGCTTTGCCAAAGTAGTCACGTTGGGTTCGGTAGATTGTATGTGTGTCTCTATCTGTTGCGTATTTGGTTGTTTTATGCAACTTTTGTTGTAATAACCTTTTAGAGGGATGCTATGTGGTTGCTGGGTTAGGTTTAAGCCCCCTCAACTTTGTGTACTCTTTTATTTGATTTTATATATTCTTTGTTGCGTAAAAAATAAATAGAGTAAGATCACTCGTTAAGTATTTTTTATCAATAAAGAAGCTAAACAAGTCTACCGAAATTGGCACCGAGGAGAATCGAACTTGAGACTTCGAATAGAACACAATCCAAGGTCCGAAGTCAAGATCACTCGTTAAGTTTATTAACTAAGATTATGTAGAGGGAGTATATTATGAATATTTTCAGAGCTTTTGAGTCACTTCATGTCCTACTATTCTAGCTCCCATGTTTAACTCATATCAGACATAAGAGCTAAAAAGTAGAAGACACAAGACCAAAGACATATTCACATCTAAAAATCGAAGTTCATTGCTATTGCTATATATATCCAAACTCAATATAAAGCAAATAAGTTTTAGCCAACAAAGTGTGAAGTAACGCGTCTATGTAGTTAAAATAAATACAAGTGATTCCTTGAATGGAATCATTATCTCGTAGGTGGGTGACCGTCAAAAAGTCGCACAAAGGGCCGACAAAAAATGGCACAAGGTGAAGAAATAAGAGTAGAAGCTGCTTCTGAGGAGAAGAAATAACAAGAAAGAATTGGCCTATTTCATCGCCACTCAAAATTTAAGGGCGAAATGACCAAAACATCCAAAAACCAGAGGGAAAATTTATAAGTTGAGGGCAACAAATTAGTTATTCTATTGTGAATTGTCCAAAAGCTTTAGACCTTCACATAAGTTTCAATGGGCAGTTGCTAAAGCCGCAACACAATGTGATATTACAGAATGTGTAGGACTAGGAGCCACTATTGAGTATTGACTACACACTGTGTAACAAGTAATTTACACCTTAGAAAACAAACTCATTACAAAGAACATGTTTCTAACAGTTGTGGTGAGACGTCAATTTAAAATAGTGTAGTGAGGATCGTTGAACGAGAAAGAGGTTTGTAGGCATCAACTGAAATTTGGAGGGATACTTGTAGTATTGAACTGGTGCTCTTGTTAACGTTGGCGTTGATAGAAAATAAAGAGCGATATGAAACAAAACACTGAACCAGAACTCGAGATCATTATATTCATTGTAATCATCATTGATGGTCTAAGATGCCATGACGCGATTCAACCACTGTACAACGGCTTTATAAGCTATATTTGTTGTGCATTTGATGGTAGAAAACACAGTGAAAAAAGTTCTTAGCTGGGAATGAGGATGAGTATGACAACATTGTTGGGTGCAACGAGTCAGAGCTGCAAGAACGGCCACCAATTTTCTCAGGACAACAAATATGAGCAGAATCCAGATGGATCTACTAAACATGATAAAGATTATCAAGATAGATTATCACTTCACTTATTAAGATTCCTTCCATATATGTATATGTTTTCATCCATCATGTTCTGCCACTATTTATATTGGTTTGAGCTCCAGTGTTAGGAAACTTTTTTTGTATAATTTATTCCCCAAAACTGTGGTATAATTTCTCTCTCATATTTGCATTTAACTACAAGAGAGTATTCTCATGCAAGCATTTATTCTTCTATATTTGTTTTTTAGAATGTTTTCTATGTTTATTTGTTTGCACTATTGGAGAAAATTTATCCTTTTCTAGAACTATGTTATCTGATACTTAAGTCTCCTACTCAAGTAATGACATGTTAAATTTTTATTTTGCCTTCATTTCTGTTATTGGTTTGTCATCTGATACTTCCATACTTCTCTCTTTCATGTGTTTTCTTTTCCTAAACTTTAGTTAGCAATATAAAGTAATGATCAAAGTAAAAAAAGAAACGAAAGAAAGAACACACACAAAAGTTATCTTAGTTCACTCCACAAATCAGAGCTAGTACAGTCCCTATATACAGAAGAATTTTAACCATGATCAACGATTAGAGAGTTAATAAGACAACCTTGTCCTAGATATCCTTGACTTAATCTAGAGGACTTTTACCAAAGTATATCTGCCGGCATACCTAGCCATACTCGGGATTTCCTTGCCTTAAACTTCTTTCCTCAACCTAGAGGACCTCCTTGTCGAAAACTAGAGGACTTCCTTTCCATTAACTCGAGGACTTGGGGTAAGAATAACATGGTGATATTTACAACAACTCATAAAGAGGTAAACTACAATAAAGTAAATATTACAAGTGTAATATGAGCTAATGGCACTTCAGAGGATTCATAATTTCTTCCAAGTTGAAAGTAGTAGCAGAGCTTAATCTGATTTTTTTTGAATATTTTCATGATCTAGGAGTGTTACACCCTAAAATGACTTTGAATTTGTTTAGTGAGTGACTGGTTTTGTCAATTTGTTTTTGTTCATTGAAGAGAAGGTTTAGAAAATCTTGAACATTTCGACTCTTTCTATTCTTTTTGTGAATGACCAACCCTTCATTTGAACAATCAATTGCTTTAGCTATATGATAATGTGTTATGTGTACTCGAGCATCCATCCGCTAATAGCGACAAAAACCTAAAGGTCATTTGTTATAGGAAGATCAAACAACAGAACAGGAAACAACGGTAGTAGGAATCTCAACGAATTCCATTGAAGTCTCCAATCACCACCCATATCAACAAACCAAGCCAAGCGGGTTCAGAAGCACTAGATCAAGAAAACCCGTATCAGCAAATGCCATTTAACTTGGTGAATTCGAGAACAACGAATTGGAACGAAGACAATGAAACAAATATCTAGGAAAAACAACACGATCAAGAAAGAATCCTGGTAGAGAACGCTCACCGATATAAACAAAACAAAAACATATCAGGATGGGAGCACAGTTAAATGAACGGCCGGCTGGCGATGGCTACACATCTGAATCCATAGAGGTGAACCTAAAATGTGACTTCAACGTCCGTAAGAACCTGATCCTTTTAGGTTAACAAACCAACCGTTAGAATCAAATGGTTAAACGGTGGTGTTGTCGTGAAATGCACAACCACCATCTGAGCTACATCATATATGAAGGATTAGATTGAGGGTGGAGGAAGGCATGGCATTAGAAAGAGGGTGAGGTTAACAATCTCAACTCCAAGTTCATAAAATCGTAAAAAAACTTAAACTTTTTCAACAAGGAAATGAATATAAAATATTTACATAAACCTTAAACAACAACTCCAATATATTCAATAACTTCATGGACAAATACAAGAACTCATCCAAGACAATAATGCTTCCCCCAAAAGGCTCTTTATTAATATTCTTTAGTGTCATATTTTACTTCATTACCAATGTTTTCAGGTAAAAAACCATAATTGCAAGGTCCTTGAAATTAAGTAAATAAAAAGAAATGAAAAACCTAATGATTGGGAGAGAACAAAATAATTAAATGGCAACAACGGAATACTCTAGCATGAGGGATATTGCATAAATATTTTGCTATTCAAAGAACTGAGCTACACATCGTTTTTTAATGCACTTAATCACAAACTTGCTTGATATAAGTTTTGGACAATCAGCAACGGTTCTGCATTCAATACTTTCTGTAATGAAAAGAGAAAAAAAATATTGGTTATAAAATAAGATAAAATATTTTGTACGAACAACAAAGTAAAGGAGAAAAGTATGAAAAGTAGAAAAAAAATAGTTTACCGGCAGCATTTTTTGCAACAAGAAATAGAAAAATAAATAAAATCATATCAAACACAAACTTAAGAGTTTTAACCATATCTCTCTTTTTTTATGTCACACATAAAATAAAATTTCATCACTTTTTTGTATTTAAAAGACATGTGATATAAAAATTTAATATTCGTAGAACTTAAGTAGTTGTTAAAAACACCTCTTAAAATAATAATTATTATAATTAGATGTCTCTTTAGCACACTTAATAAAGGGGTAACAAAAAAAAATTATCGTCAATATAGTGCATTTTTTTATAGTTAATTTTTCAACCTTTGATAAATGAAAAGCAACATTTAAAAAAATAATAGGAACATATCAAGGTTATATATGAATAATTCAGAGTCGGTAGGATAGCGTATTTATGCACAAGTTGAACCAATTATAAGATTATGTAATTCCATGATTTTTTTAACATTCTCATTTAGCACACTTATTAAAGGGTCAAATATAAAATATTAATTCACGTTGATATAGAAAATTGATCTGTATTTACCTTGTGACACCACCTTTTTTACGAAAGCGGCTTACCATAATTCAAATGTTATTCAATTTTGTTTTAGAATTATATATTTTATCTAACTTCTTTAAACTTTTATTATAGTACTCATTATGTTGAACCTTACAGAACATGATTTTTGGGCTCTTGATATTTCAAAAAAAATTTATTTGGCTTGGGCTCTAGATGCCGAAATTCATTTAAATGCCAAAGGTCATGGAGATACTATTAAAGAAGGAAACGTAACATCTGAACAAAAAAATGAAAAAACCATGATATTCCTTCGTCGTCATCTTCATGATGATCTGAAAAATGAATACCTTACCCTAAAATATCCACAAAGTTTTTGGAACAGTTTAAAGGAAAGATGTAAACATAAAAAAACCATCATCCTCCCAAAATCTCGTTATGAATGGACGCATTTGCGTTTACAAGACTTTAAATTTGTAACTTCGTATAACTCTGTTGTATTTAGAATAACGTCTCAATTGAAATTGTGTGGAGAAAAAGTGACCGAAGAATATATGTTGGAAAAAATATTCTCCACTTTTCATGCATCTAATGTGCTTTTGCAGCAACAATATCGCGAAAAAGGATTTAAAAAATATTCCGATTTGATATCTTGCCTTCTTGTAACATAACAAAATAACAAGATTTTAATGAAAAATTATGAGGCTCGTCCCACTGTCAGTGCTCCATTCCCATAAGTGAATGTAGCAACACATGATCACTATGGGAAAACTCGTGGATGTGGCTACAGTCAAGGTCGTGGTCGTGGGAAAGTTCAGGGTTGTGGTCTTAATCATAATCTTAGTGGAGATCATAAAAACACATTTTTTTCACCAGGAGTGAAAAAATGTGGGAAAGAATGAAAAAGCTGGTTAAAGTAGCAAAAATAATGTGAATATTTGCTATCGTTGAGGATGAAAAGACCATTGGAGTTGCACCTATCGTTTTCCATGGCATCTTGTTGATCTTTACCAGAAATCACTTAAAAATAAAGATAAAAAGGCTTAGACTCATTTTGTATGTGAAGATGGTGATAATGATTATGGTAATATGGATGTTACTCACTTAGACATTGCTGATTTCTTTGATGATCCTGATGGAAAAATTGATCATCTCAATGGAGATGGAAGTGTTAAGAAATAGAACCCTAGATATAAGTAAGGGTCTTGTTAGCGAGTGCCACCGAGACACTCTTTAAGCATTTTAAAATTAGTAATTATACTTTAAAAAAGTCAAATATTTCGATTTCTGATGCATTGATTACACACATTTTTATAAATACTTACTATTTATGGTCCTTAAAGAGTGCCCCAGGGACACTCGTTAACATTTCCCTATAAATAATCATGTTTAAGAATGCCTTTAAATTTTAAGTAAACCAAGAAACCGATGTTAGTACTATATCTGGAAGTTCAAAAATAATTGAAGGCTTCGGAAGAGCTAATGTACTATTATCTGGAGAAAAAATTTAACCATTGAGAATGAATTATATTCTCCTAAGTCTCATAGGAATTTATTGAGTTTCAAAGATATCTGTCTAAATGGATATCATATTGAAACTAGAAAAATGGATATCATATTGAACTAGAAATGAAAGAGATGTTGAATATCTTTATGTAAAGAGACATGATTTGGTTAAAATAAGTGTAGTGGAAAAGTTACTCTCCTTTTCCTATGGTTTGTACTACACTTATATAAGTGCAACTGAAGCATATGTGATTGTAAACCAGAAATTTACGAATCATAATAAATTTGTTGTTGACATGACTGGTTGGGCGATCCTAGGTCTATAATGATGCGAAAAAATGCAAGTGAATACCTAATTTAATCTGATAAGTTCTCATGTACCTCTTGTTCACGAGAGAAGTTGATAATTAGGCCAAAAAATGCAAGTGAATCTCTAAAAAAATTAGAGCGAACATTGTGATATTTATGGGCCAATAAACCCGTCATGTTGACCATCCATATACTTTATGGTTTTAATTGATGCATCCATTAGATGATGGTCACATGTTTGTTTGTTGTCAACTTGCAATCAGGCATTTGCAAGATTTCTAGCTCAACTAATTCGAATAAGAACTCACTTCCCTGATTATCCCGTCAAGAAAATACGACTTGATAATGCAGCTAAGTTCTCATCCCAATCAGTTAATGAATATTGTATGTCCATTTGAATTGATATTGAACATTTTGTAGCACATGTTCGTACACAAATGGACATGTAGAATCATTTATCAGCCATATACAATTAATTGCAAGACCAATCATCATGAGACGCAAACTTCTAATTTCCACTAGTGGACATGCAATTTTGCATGATGCATCATTGATTCACACGAGACCAACAAGTTATCATAACTCTTCCCCTTTAAAATTTATTTTTGGTCGAGAACCTAATATTTCCCATCTAAGAATCTTTGGATGTGCAGTGTATGTTCCTGTTTCTCCACCACAACACACTAAGATGGGTCCTCAAACAAGGTTGAGAATATATGTTGGATATGAATCTCCATCTATTATAAAGTATCTTAAACCAACAACGGGATATTCATTTACAACCTAATTTGCTGATTTTCATTTTGATGAATCAAATTTCCCAACATTAGGGGAGAGAGTAAGCAGCTGGTAAACGAGGTCATTTGGAAAGAATTATCATAGTCTCATCTTGATCCTCGAACTAAACAATGTGAACTTGAAGTTTAAAAGATAATTCATTTGCAGAGCTTAAAAAATCAATTACAAAATACATTCACTGATCCAAAAAGTGTGACAAAATCATATATATCAGCTGCTAATGCTTCGATAAAAATCACAATTGGGCAATATCGTATTGCAAATGAGTCTCAACCACGCCTAAAGCGTGGTAGGTCAGTCAATTCCTAAGATAAAAATCCTCGAATGAGAAAAGGAGCTAAAAAGAAAGATGGGCCAAGAAAGATAGTCCTCCAAGATAATTTCATGTCATCCATATCTGATCCAACTGTTAGGGTACGTCTCCTGCATGTGCATGATTTTAGGAGTTTTCATTTGTAAAATTAGGCTATAAAAAGAGGAAAAACACTTGGTTGTAAAAACAACTTTTTTTACTGTATTATATTATAAACAAGTTTAGAGCCTCGGCATTGCCCGGGTTTGATATTAAATAAATTTGTGCACACGAATACTCGTGTAAGTATATTAATTTAAATTTATTTAAATTTATAATGATAATAATATCTTAAAAATAAATATAAATGGTGAGATGAATGTCCAACGCAAGAATAAAAAGTGTAACAAAATCAATAATGAATTAGTCCAGGTGGTAAGAGTTTTGGGTCCCTTTAAACATGTGGTCATGGGTTTGTTTCGTGGCTCATGCGTATGAGAAAGAACCCACCTTTTGCGCCTCACTGACTCCTAATGGAGATTAGTCTCTCTAACGATGGTGAAATTTGTGAACCTATATCATGGTTACCCAGAAAAAAAGTATAACGAATAAATAAACAAAAGATATATAAATTAACTCCTTAAAAAAATTATACGGCTTCCCAATGGTTATAGTTTTATAAAATATCTATATTCATAGGAAGTTGGTTTAAATTTATGGTTGTTATTAGAAATTAAGATATTTTTATCTCATAACATATTACATCAATAAACGTAGATTGCTTTTTTTTTTTATAATAACATAGATTGATATTTTGTAATATTGCTGCTTCACACAGTGCATTGAATTTTGACCCCCTAGAATATCACCAATAACAAAATTAAATAAATATTAGCATAGAAAAATAATTAAGTTAATGTAAAATCATGTTAGTAAAAGTTCACGAAGAAAAAAATTTGATGCAAATGCTATCATTCATGAAAATCACATCGATAAAATATATGTGATCTCTTTGAAATTTGACATTCTCCACATTCTAATGATCCTAATCTTTAAGTCTCGATATTTTATATTTAGAGTGTGAATAATGTAACTAAAGTTTCTAGAAAAAAAAAACCAATAGTATATGAAAAAGTGTATGAAAAAAAATTATAGAAGTGATATTTGTCAAACCTGAAGAATGAGAAAAGTTGATTTCAAAGGTGTAATTCTACTTGTGCTAAAATTATATGAGTAGTTGCTTAGCAAAAATCCCTTAATTTTATAGTCCTAGAAATATGTGAGTAGTTAAAATTTGTATTGGCATATATGATGCTAAAAGATAAAGAAATAACAAATAATTTAAGCAATTTAAAAAAAAAATTAGGTTTTAAAGATAAAATATAACAAAAACCTTTAAAAGAAAGAAAAATATATAATATATGTAGTTTGTTGAGACAATTATGTTACATAAAAAATAATAAATAAAATATACTAAATATTTGAAAAATAATAAAAAAAATATATATAATTTATTGAAATAAACTATGATAAAGTAAAATAAAACAACATTAAAAAAATGAAAATAAAACAAAAGGAACCTAGATTTATAGTTAAAGCTTGAATTGGAATATGATGCTAAAAGATAAATAAAAAGAAGTAACAGATAATTAAAGCAATTATAAAAATTAGGTTTTAAAAGATAAAATATAACAAAAACAAAACAAAAATATATAATATATTTTGTTTGTTGAGATATTTATGCTACACAAAGAATAACGAATAAAATATTTAGAAAATTCAAAAATAATAAATTTATTTAAATAAAAAATATAATATTATAAAAAAATGTACATTAGTATATTTATATCAAATTTAAATAAATATTATTCAAAAATAAAAAATATTCCCCAAAAAAAATTGAATATGAAAAAGAAAAAAAGCTATTGAAATAAATTATGATAAAATTAAAATATACTTTTAATAATTGTACGAAAGAAATATTATTTAATAAGATAATGAACTACATATTTATTGGAAAATATCAACGTGATGTATATATTTTGTTGAGAGAGATAAATATAGGCTAAATAGAAAGAAGAAGAGAATATTTTTGATAAAAAGGAAGAATTTGTTGAGATCTCAATGCAAAATCAAATCTTCACATAAAAATAGAAGATTAATAAAAAAATTGAAAATAAACGTGGAGCAAAACGCGACATAAAATACCTTTTGATTGATTGACATTATCAATGGAGTTAAAAAATTTAGCCATAATTTTTTGAAAAGAAAAATAAAAAATAGATTGACGTCCTCGTGCGCTTAGCTCAGTTGGTATGGACAATTCATAATATATGCAAGGTCTGGGGTTTAAACCCCGGGCACCACAAAGAAAAGCACCAAAGTCTCAAAAGGATGAAAACATGTTATATTAAAGAGAAGCATTAGAAAGTGGTTGAACAATTTAAAGATGGTGGTCGGACCCTTTACTTTGTTTGGGTATCGACTAACCTTTTATGTAATTACTTTGTTAAACAGTTCTTTTTCGGGGTGAGTTCTCTAGTACATCTTGTACTTCTGAGAAATTATCATCGCCGCTGTTAATATATATCTTCAAAACACACACACACACACACACACACGGTTAAAAGATAACATTATAACTAATCGAAGCCTTTTTTTTCCTCAAAAATAAAGAATAATTGAATGATACGGTGCTAAAAGATTATTTAGTAACTAATTGAAGCTTCTATTCCTAAAAAAAAACCAATCGGAGCCTTTTAATAATAAAATAAGATCATATACGTAAATTTTGTTGAAAGTATTATCTGTAGTTTGTTGAGATATTTCTGCTACATAAAATTTTAGAAATTCAATAAAGATCAAAAATTTGTTGAGATATTTATGTCAAATAAAATATTAGTTTTACAAAATAGAAAAATAATAAAAATATTGAGAATGAATGTGGAAGTGACATGTGGCATAAAAATCTTTACTTTGTATATCCTATTGATTTGAAAAATCTTGTTTTATGCAAATTCAGTAAAATATTCAGTCCAATTTATTTCATTCCTTTGTAGCCGTGATTCAATTGCTTGCTGCTTGCTGCTGCCCTTTTCTTTTATTATTTTCCCTGTTGTTGCTGCACCTCTCGGTTTCAATTCCAATTAAGAATTGCTTGTTGCGTCCCGTTTTGGTATGCTGCTGTTGTTAGTTTACTCCATTCGTTGAATTGTTATGGTTGCTCTCTTTAATTAAAAGTTTCCATCAATCATGGGTATATTTCTCTTACTACTTTTTAATATGAATTCATTAAAAATAGCTAGGTTTAGAATATTATTTCATTTATGTTTAAGGGTGGATTCTAGGGTGAGGGTCCAATTAGGTCCCTCACCGGTGAACCACGAGAAAAATAATGGTTCAGATTTATTTAAATTAAAAGAGGAACATGTAGAACTGCTCACATTCAATCATATCCTGCAATGGTTTCACCCTATGTTACAATTCGTGTAGAAATTCTTCTCATAATCAGATAACTACTCTTCCCCTCAAACCATCAAATTTGTAAATCAAATTACATGAACCCTAAAATTAAAATAAAAAAAATTCTTCTTCTTCAAACACCAATTTCCCTTTTTCAGAAAGTTCTGTGCAGTACTAGATATGTAGTATAAGATTAACAACATGAAAACTTTGCAGATTTTTCATTTTATATAAGATTAACATCATGAAAACTTTGCAGATTTTATCACAAATTGAGCCTTTTGTTTATGAATGGACGTCTAAGAAACGTGGACGTATTAGCGCGGAGCATGGCGTGGGCCTAATGAAAGCTAACGAGATTTTCTACAGGCAGTCCCATGAAACTGTATGTATATTATTGGCTCAAATTGCAGTTAGCTCTCCATTTGAGAATGTAAACTTGTGAGTTGAATGTCTGAACTTGTATCAAATTTGACAGGTGCAAATGATGGCTTCAA